>ERZ1027215.1047-NODE-1047-length-9023-cov-4.658787_pt1 | contig 9023 bp, 6 predicted proteins | sample MGYA00519481_ERZ1027215 | MGnify/ENA primary metagenome ERZ1027215 (study PRJEB26926, sample SAMN06164487) | human gut metagenome | biome: ENVO:00009003; feature: ENVO:2100002; material: ENVO:00002003 | host: Homo sapiens | place: USA | collected 2012 ... | reverse complement strand
GGCAGGTATATTTCCATTGATTCAACATCTCCGGCATTGTAAGACGGTAACGCTCCAACTTGAACCAAGGAAGTCAAATCAACCGTTCCAAACAGAGCCTTTGCAAAGTCTGCGTCCCACTTCGTTGGGCTGAGAGAATATGCCATTGTGTTGTTGTCCAAAAGGAACGGAAAACGGCATAAACGCTTGCGATTTAGCATTACAGCAGCTCCAACCTTTGCAAAGAAAATTGCTGGCAATTCCGTAATAGGCGACCACCGGTGATCAGCAATCTGCTCTGCTGTAACATAGTTATTAGCAACAGTCATTTCATTCTCATTGCCATCCGAGTTCATATCGGATACTTTGAAGAACGGTACACCGGTTAACCCGCCTTGGTCGGCATCGGGAAAGCCTACTCCAGAGCGAGCTTTACCAATATCTCCGAGCTTACGCTGTTCCCAAGAGAATGTATAAAAAGAGAGTGTCAGTTGGACAATCAGAGAAATATCCGGAGTTGAATGCAAAAATGGCTGTCGTTGATGAAGGGTGATAAGGTTGTCAAGTTGGCGGAAGTAGTAGGCAATGAGTTGCTGCTCCTTCACTGCTATTGGGTAACTCACGCTTGTTTTTTGAATGTTGCTGCGGCTTAAAGAGAGCACTTTTATACCCTGCATTAGAGGAAGAAGCTGGTAGTGGTAAGCATTGGAGTTGAGGTAGTAACCGAGGTACCCCAACGCTATTCTGTTCCGAGGGCGACACACCATTGTATGTAGCCCCGATACTATGGCGCTTCCTTGCAAATTACCTATTTCACAGGCTTTTCCGGTCGTTTCATCTTCTGCGGTATCAGCGATAATAACATCACCATCCTGCAATAAAGCCCCATTGAAATCCTCTCGGCATCTATGCGGAATGCGAGGAATATCGTCCTTTTGAACATCCAGCACAGAGCCATACTTTATCAGCACATCGCCATAATGAACATTCAGGACAGTTCCTTCATCATAACTCAGTTCGGCACGGGAAAGTGTGTTGTTCGGGACAGTGCAATCAAACACTTCATCAAACTTACGCTGTTCCCAAGCGTCTGAGAATCCTTTGAAGCGAATTGCGGGAGCATCTGATTTTTTCGTCATTCTGCACTACCTCCCAGCAATTTCTTCAACTCATTAAGTCCCAGCATATCATACTCATTACCCTCAAGGTCATCGATCATTCCCGAAAGCGTTGCTTCGGTTTCGCTGATCTGCTGTTCGACCTCGAAGAAAGTTGTAGCATACTTGTTTTGAAGGGCTTGAATTTTGCTCACCAAGCTGTCGATTACGGTATCAGGCAGTTTGTGAATGCTCTCAATGAGAGGAGCAATCCACTTCTTTTCGAGCAGATCCAAAGCCTGCTCGTCGCTCAGTCTTTCAATCGTATCCTTTGTTTTTGCCTGCAACGCAGCACTCTTTGCCTTGATCTCCGCCTTGATTTCTTTCTCGCTCTTGACCAAAGACTCTACCTTTTCTAAGAGTGTACGAAGCGCAACGCTTTCAGGAGAACGGTCTTTCTTCAGTTCCTTAATCTTTTTGGATACTTCTTTCGGAACGAAAGCATCGCCTTCCTCGGTGAGAACATCGTTGCAGCTCTCTTTATCCTCCTCTGTCATTTCATCAAGGATGGACTCATATTCAGACGGGATTTCCGCCAAACGGCTTTCCAAACCGTGGAGCTCATCCGTTTCTGCGGAGAGCAAAGTCGCCTGTACCAAGTCAAACGGGATAATGTGACCTACCCAGCCTTCTTGCACCTCCTGATCTTTGCCATCCTTTTTCTTGATGACAAGGTTCGGATCGACTTCCTTTGTCGCAGAAAAGCCCTCGGTCTGCAAGACCTCAAGATCAATAGAAATCCCAGTCCAATCGTCGTCAAGGAGTTGGAACGCCGCATATTTGTCGATAAGCGGAATATCCTTCAGGCGCTCAAAAATATCAGCGCTCAGAACGGTTTCAGCCTTAGAGATTTCAATGCTTTCCATCCGGTCGATAAGTTCTTCTTTCAGGAACGCCGGGAAAGTAGAAAAGGCGGCATTAAAAGCATCCTCAAATCCGACCACATCGGGGTGGCTCTTGATGGCACTCTTAATGTCATCGACAGACACATTCACATAGGGGATGCCACTCTCTGTAAACAGAGCCTTTTTCAGTGCCGGGAACGCCGTCCAAAATTCGCCCAGCTCTTCAATTTCTGCCGTCGGGATACCGCCAAACATAGACGCATAGACATCCCAATGCTCGGCTGCTTCAGATGAGTCCACATAGCGAGGAATGTTCAGGTTATAATCATTGCTGCGAATTTCTTCACGACTGACAACTCGTGAAAACTTCGGGACGCTTTCACGCTTGATAAAGGTGTCTGCTATGCGTTTAATGTCAGACGCACGGAGCTTGTTATTTTTACCCTCTTTGATAAATCCCTTGGATGCGTCGATGATAAGAACATCGGTGTTCTCACGCTTTTGGCGCAGCACCATAATAATGGTGGGGATCCCTGTCCCGAAGAAGATATTTGCAGGCAGCCCGATAATGGCGTCGATATGGTTATTCTCGATCAGATTTTTTCTGATTTCACCTTCCTCACCGCCACGGAACAGTACGCCGTGGGGAAGAACAATTGTCATAATGCCGTCCGGTTTGATATGGAACAGGTCGTGAAGTAGGAAAGCATAGTCGGCTTTTCCTTTGGGAGCAAGTCCAAAACGAGCATAACGAGGATCTCCCTCTTTATTAGACGGATCCCAAGCCTGCGAATACGGCGGATTGGACACGACCGCATCCACATAGAGAGGGTTATAGGTATTGACCGGATCATTTTCATCAAAGTACGGCCAATCCTCCTCGAGAGTATCGCCGTTACGAGTGATAATGTTAGCGGGATCAATGCCTCTCATAACCAAATTCATTCGGGTCAGGTTATAAGTATTCTCTTTCAACTCCTGAGCGTAATACTGAATATTGTTGTCGTCGCTCATATACTTCGCAACGCTTTGACCAATATTGATAAGCAGTGAGCCCGAACCGCTTGTCGGGTCGTAGATTTTGATTTCACTTTTACCCTTCAAATGACTCGCAACGATCTCGGACATCAGAAGCGATACCTCGTGCGGGGTGTAGAACTCGCCAGCTTTCTTTCCAGCATTTGCTGCAAAGTTACTGATAAGATATTCGTAGATGAAACCGAGAACATCGTAGTCCTGCTTGCCATCCATAGGAATATCTTTTATCAGCGTCAGCAGCCCACTAATTGCTTTCGTTTGTGAACCGGAGCTATCGCCAAGTTTGGAAAGGCCTGTTTGCAGGGTGTCAAATACTTTTTCAAATACCCTTTTATGCGAATTAGAAATTAGTCGGCTAAATGCAGAAAGAGCATCACGGACATTTGAAACATCAAAGTCCTTACCCATCGTAAGCCAAGTGGAGAAAAGATCCTTATAGGCAATAAAGTAGCCTATGTTTTTTTGAATCCATTCAACTGTTTCGGCTTCTTCCTCCGAGACGGTTTTCAGGAGTTCATCATCATAGTCGTTCTCCTTCAAGAACTTAACTTCCTTATCGGAAAGATACTTGTAAAAAATAAAGCCTAGTATGTAATCCTTATATTCATTTGCTTCAATTTTGGAACGCATTTGATTTGCGGAAGCCCATATTTTCTGAGCAAGTTGTTGCTTATTCATTCTGTGACCCCATCCTTTTCCTTTTTCTAAGGGCAACACACTACCCCTCTATTATGATACACACAATTGGTGTCCCATAAAACGGACTTACTTTTCGTCAGGAACAAACTCCATAATATCGTCAGTTGTACAATTCAAAGCGGAGCAGATTTTTCCCAATACTTCAGTGCTGACATTTTCATCACGACTAAGCTTATTCATTGCGTATTTTGTGAGCCCAGCAGCTTCCTGCAAATCTCTTTTCTTCATATCTCGATCAAGCAGAACGTGCCAGAGTTTTTTATAGCTTATAGCCATCATATCATTCCTTTCTCTCGGCCTGCGAGTAAGTGCTAAAATACACTTTTTATTATAGCATATAATCCCGAAACAGCAACCATAAATCCCGAAATTTCGAACTTAATTCCTATATTTCATACCCGCATAAGCTAGACTGTAACCGAATAGCTTGGGAACAGCGTAAGGCTATTGATATAGCTGACTACTCGAAGGGAAATGGCTACTCAAAAGGCGATTTGACTGATTCCGGAACCCCAATTATTCTGTATGGCAGACTTTACACCAAGTACCAGTTTGCAATCAGTGAAGTGGACACTTTTGCAGTTCCCCGAAATGGTGCGGTTTACAGTCAAGGAAACGAAGTCATAGTCCCGGCATCAGGGGAAACCGCAGAGGACATTGCACGAGCGTCAGCCGTTGAAGAATCAGGGGTTTTGCTGGGTGGCGACCTTAATATCCTCAGACCATTTGATTTTATAAACCCTTTGTTTTTAGCTCTTGCTATCTCCAATGGAGAACCGCAAAAGGAACTTGCTAAAAAGGCACAAGGGAAGTCCGTCGTTCATATCCATAACACTGATATTCAAGAGGTGACGATAGCTTATCCTTCAAGAACAGAGCAAGACCGAATTGTCAGCGTTTTTCGCCAGCTCGACAACCTTATCACCCTTCATCAGCGTAAGTGCATTTCTTTTACTGTAAGGGCGGGTAGGCTTATCTCGACCGTAAACAAAAAGCGAATTACTTCTTCTTGGGAACAGCGTAAGGTGTCGGACTTGGCTGAAAAGACCTATGGAGGAGGTACTCCTACAACATCAAATGAGGCATATTGGAACGGAGATATTCCGTGGATACAGTCCTCTGATGTAGTGGATGGTAAGCTGCTTGGCGTAGAACCAAGAAAGTGGATAACTCAGGATGGATTAAACAATTCCGCTGCTCAACTCATACCGGGAAACTCAATAGCAATTATTACCCGTGTAGGTGTTGGAAAGCTCGCATTTATGCCGTATTCCTATGCTACAAGCCAAGATTTCCTATCATTGAGCAAGCTCAATGCAGAACCTCTTTTCACGGTTTATGCCTGCTATAAAAAGTTGCAATCAGAGCTGAATGCAGTACAAGGAACATCGATTAAAGGCATAACTAAAGATGAGCTGTTGGCAAAGAACATTATGGTTCCCCGATACGCTGAGCAGCAGCAAATTGGTGCATTTTTCAAGCAACTCGACCACCTTATCACCCTTCATCAGCGTAAGCCATTTTTAATGAAATGGAGGACTTCTGATGCTAACAGAAACCAAACGAACAGACTTGTTCTGTGAATATTATGCAAAATGGATTACGGTGTATAAGAAGGGCGCAATCAGAAAGGTGACGATGGATAAGTACCTGATGACGCAGAAATGGCTCGTTAAGCTCGTCCCGAACCTGAGAGTATGTGATATGAACCGAATCGCTTATCAGCAGCTGTTGAACGACTATGCTGAGTTCCACGAGCGCCAAACAACGATGGATTTTCACCACCAGCTCAAGGGAGCTATTCTTGATGCTGTTGATGAGGGCTTGATTGAAAGAGATCCTACTCGCAAGGCAATCATCAAGGGGAAGCCACCGGTTGCTAAGAAAATTAAGTATCTCAATCAGTTTGAGCTACACACGCTGCTGATCTCGCTTGACCTGAAGGATAAGGTGAATTGGGACTACTTTATCCTGTTGGTAGCAAAGACGGGGATGCGCTTTTCTGAAGCACTGGCTCTTACCCCGAAAGACTTCGACTTTGCCCATCAAACACTGTCCATAAGCAAGACTTGGGACTACAAGGGAAAGGGCGGCTTCCAGCCTACGAAAAATAAGTCGTCTGTGCGGAAAATTCAAATTGACTGGCAAACCGTCATTCAATTTTCTGAATTGGTAAAGCACCTTCCCGAAGATAAGCCCATCTTTGTCAACTCCACTGTCTACAATTCGACGGTGAACGACATTCTCGGCAGGCATTGCAAAGCCTGTAACATCCCTGTCATCTCTGTCCACGGATTACGGCATACACACGCCTCTTTGCTGTTATTTACGGGCGTTTCCATTGCGAGCGTTGCCCGGCGTCTTGGACATTCGAGTATGACCACCACGCAAAAAACCTATCTGCACATCATTCAGGAACTTGAAAACAAAGACATCGACTTGGTGATGCGCTCTCTTTCGGGTTTGAGCTAAAAAACTAAACCGGCTTGCGCTGATTAAAGGTGATAAAAAAGATGCCATCCGAAAGGGTGGCATCTTGATTTCATCTGTTGTAGAATCCAGCTCAATAATGTCATCACCAGCAAAACTGCAGACAAATGGATAACCTATTATTGTGACATATCGTATTAACTTCTTTAGTGCACTTCCCGCAGCTTTCTTATAAGAATTATCCCAGAAACTGCTTTGTCGCAGCAAACAAGGCCTTTGCTCGTTGAATATGGAAAGCGCTCATTACTGGCCAGTCTTCCTCATTTTTGATGCTGACCTCTTTAATCTCATCGTAGACTTTGCAGGCTCTAACATCGTCTTGGCAGATCCAATGCAGGCTTTTTCCGTATGCAGCCTCAATTGCATCCCGGTTTTGCTCAAGGTGATTATAGATCGCCCGATTCTTTTGATAATCACCCTGATCAATAAATATTTCGACACGGGCAGAGTCATAGTTCGCTACGCAGCAAAGGTAAACACCACTACGTGCCGTGGCTCCCATGATAGAGTTATTCTTAGATGGGCTAATATTTAAGAAAGTACCCGTTGCCTCTTGAAGTGATGGAAGGACACTCTCCCAATACTTCCGACGAATCTTGTAGCGTTCGATCTCCTCATCTGAACCAATGCCTCTACTATCATCGAGGAAGAATACGAGATCGGACGGATCCTGCTTATACTGTTCGAAGAACTTCCGCAGTAGATTGACTTTATACTGAGTTGCGGTACCAGTCCAGATATAAATATCGTCATCAATTTTTACACTGCTGGAGAATTCATCTGGTGATCTGGTAACCTGGATCGACAGATCTACACTATCATCGGCATCGGCAAGGTAATTGAGATATGCCTTATTTCCATTATGCAGTTCTTTTAGAACCTCAGTGTACATTTCTACCCACGAAGTTGTTTCATGCTCAACACCACGGAAGCGGTACTTCACGATGCTATGACCGGTAAGTGTGATATCATCATCCAACGATACCTCCTCATACTGCTTCTGTGGCGGAGTATAGCAGCTATCAGCATAGGGCCACAGCATCACAGCTTGCTGTGTAAGGTATTTACAGCGTTCTTCAAGTTCAGGAAGCCCCCAGTGTTCTTTCTGTGCGACCCATTGAGTCATTCTGATACCGCTCTGTAGATACCCATCCTCCATTGTTTTTTTCTCGCTAAAGGGAGCATTGCTATATTTCGAGTTATAGGCTGTAAGTGTCAGATTCGCCAACGTGTGCAGCCATTCTCCATGTATATTCTCTGCATCTTGCCCAAGCTCACTAGTCCAAGCGGGGGTCAATTTCTGAGGCATAATATGTTCAATTGTGTACTCACCGCTATCGAGGCGCCCGTAGACGTCCTTATACTCATTGCTGTCACCGTTTTCCAGGCGTTCAAACAGATACGCTTTGTAACGTGGGAGCATAGCGTAGATATTCTTGGTCCGCAGACAATCTGCAAAAGTCTCGTTATCAGGGAATGCGGCCTTTTCCTTTTTGGAGGTCAGTACATATTTCATTTTTTCAATGAAATTGCTGTAGGTACCGTCAAATCGCTTGATATCGGAACTCATTGTAAGGAATACCTTTGCAAGTGTATTAGAAGGCAGGTCACAAATGATACGGCGCAAGAGGTAGGATTCTACGATTCTACAAATCTCGGCAACCTCATCCAAGGTCAAGAGGCTGCTTTCCTGTAGCCTCATTACTTCCATCAGAAACGGCCTTGTGACACTACTCTCAAAACGATTCAAGCGGAAAAGGGATGCTTTCAATTTCGCTGGAAAACTGGGATGCCCAAACAGGAGCTTATTATACCGCTTGGCATAGTCTAGGAGATCTTCCATGATAGATTCCATTTCACCGGGCATCTTTTCGGCATATGCCTTAAACTCGGTGTAGATATCCTTCATCCCGGTGATCTTCTTCTGTTTGATGCTCAGGTAATCACGGATGAATGAGCTGACATCGTAGGAATTGTTCTGCTTATCGTAGCCCGCATTCTTCTCAATGGGGTTCCAGTAACTATCGTAGTAACGCTCCTGTTCCTCAATGTCGAGGCCCATCAGGACGAAGTTCCGGATTTTGTCGCCCTCATTCAGTTCGAGTCCGGTAGAGTTGAGGCTCTCAAAAACGAGCTGAGGATCATCGTCAGGAGGTGTCAGCGTGATGTCGATGATCTGCAGCTTTTCAACGGCCTTGAAGAGCTGGTCGATTGTAATGGCTTGCTTTTGGATCTCATTGTAGAAGAATAGATAGTTCTGAGTGATGTTTGAAGAGCGTGCGAAGTTTTCGGGATCTCCCCACAGGCGATCATAGGCATCCTGGTCACCCTTGATAGGTTTCAATTTGACCTTTCGGTTCTTGGGGTTAATCTCATCCACCAAATATTTCTTGGTGATCTGCGCATAAAGAGTATCGTCCTCAGGAACAACCTTTCCATCTTTGATCAGATTGGCCATAGCCAGAAGAAGTAGTGAAACAGTTGTAATTCGCTGTTGACCGTCAATCACGAGGTAATCAGAGCTGCTCCCCATAGGATCGCTAACAGAGACAATTCCTCCAAAGAAATGCCAACGTTTTCTATCACGAATGGTGCGAACAAGATCCTGATACAGTTTCCTGCAGTGTTCCTCTCGCCAGTCGTAGTTTCTCTGATAAACAGGGATGATTAGCTTATCTGCATTTTTCAAATAATGGGTTAAAAGCTTCCCTTGACCGTTCATGATTTACCCTCCAGCCCATCAGTGGCGTTCTTCTTTCTGGGTTTCTTATATTTCTCGGAGTAACCGATATACTTTCCGCTCTTTATTCTGGCA
>ERZ1027215.1045-NODE-1045-length-9059-cov-4.581186_pt1 | contig 9059 bp, 10 predicted proteins | sample MGYA00519481_ERZ1027215 | MGnify/ENA primary metagenome ERZ1027215 (study PRJEB26926, sample SAMN06164487) | human gut metagenome | biome: ENVO:00009003; feature: ENVO:2100002; material: ENVO:00002003 | host: Homo sapiens | place: USA | collected 2012 ... | reverse complement strand
CTCGACTAGTCGTCGGCAGCGTCAGATGTGTATAAGAGACAGTAGTAACGGCGCGTACCGTCATGCTCTTCCCTCTGTATCAAGGCAACAGGCCAGCGCAGGGTTTCGTCTTTTTCAGCTTTCGGTGTGCCCAATGACACGGCTCCATCCGCCAGCAGGCGAAAGAAGGTGTAGAGCTCACCCAGTTCTCTTTTTGTTGCACTAAATGCCATAAACTTTCTTTTGTTTAAAGGAGGGAGTCAGCCTTTCATAAGGAGTGATGCCGTTTCCGCAAAGAAAACAGTCTGTTCCTCATAGGAAAACAACTTGTTCCGTTAAAGGAAACGAACAACTTCCCTATTAAAAGGGGCTCTTATCCCATTTGTTGTATTATTCAAACCTTAATGTTTCTACTTTCTCCAACCGTGCCCGCAACTTCGGCATCATGGACTGACGGATGCGGAGCGTCATACGGCAGTCCATATCATACGACTGTTCCTGAATTTCCGGCTCCTCCTCCTTCACCACCCGCATCACATCGTTCATGAAGGGGTATTCGAAGAGGAAAGTCACCGCCTCATCTACCGTCTTTTCAATGATGGTGGCAGCGGCAATGGCTTCGGCAGCGGCAGCCTTATAGGCTACAATCAGTCCGCTCGTACCCAACTTGATACCGCCGAAGTAGCGCACTACGATGACGAGAATATCCGTCAGTTCGTTGGAATTGATTTGTCCCAGAATCGGCTTGCCTGCCGTACCCGATGGTTCGCCGTTGTCGTTGGCACGGAAGTCCTTCCGCTCATGGCCCAACATGTAGGCATAGCACACGTGGCGGGCGTCGTAGTATTTCTTCTGGTAAGTTTCCAGATGCGCCTTCACCTCCTCTACTGTACGCACCGGCAGGGCAATAGCAATGAACTTGCTGCGCTTTTCAGTGTAAATGCCCTCGGAAGGGGCAACGATGGTTTTATACGTATCTTCGCTCATGCTGCAAAGATAATGCAAACCGAAGAGAGAACTTTCATGCTTGCATGAAAAAGAAATGAAATTTTGTATATACCTTTGTAATTGTACAACTTGTCATCCGAAGCATGACGAAATTATAAAAGACCGCATTTATGAAAAAGATAGTGATTGCCCTTGATTCCTTTAAAGGATGTCTCACCTCGGCAGAAGCCGGAGAAGCTGCCGCCCAAGGGGTACATGCCGCATGTCCCGAATGCCGGACCATCGTGCTCCCCGTGGCCGACGGTGGAGAAGGCATGCTCGACGTCCTGCTTGCAGCCAGTAACGGAAAACGTATCACCGTCCGTGCCCACGACCCGTTGATGCAACCGTGCGATGCCAGTTACGGTATCTCCGGAGACGGCAATACCGCATTCGTAGAAATGGCTGCCATCAGCGGACTGCCACTGGTTCCTGCCGACAAAAGGAATCCGATGAAAACCACCACCTTCGGAACGGGTGAACTGATACGCGATGCCTTGGAACGGGGATGCCTCCGTTTCGTCATCGGACTTGGAGGGAGCGCCACGAACGATGCCGGTCTGGGAATGCTGCAAGCATTGGGATTCCGTTTCTTCGATAAAGAAGGACACGAAGTGGGAAGCATGGAAAAAGGCATCGCCCTATGCGGTGCCCTTCTATCGGAAATCAGCTCCATAGACAGCTCTTCTGCCCATCCCGCACTGAAAAAGGCATGTTTCACGGCGGCGTGTGATGTACGCAATCCTTTCTTCGGTCCCAATGGAGCAGCCCACGTATTCGCTCCCCAAAAAGGAGCAGACGCAGATATGGTAAAGGAACTGGATGTTGCTATGCAGCATCTTTCAGACGTCATATTCCACACTACCGGCAAAGACGTATCCTTGCATCCCGGTGCCGGTGCGGCAGGCGGCATGGGCGGCAGTCTCCACGCATTTTTGGATGCACAGTTGAAACCCGGCATAGAGCTTTTTTTGGAAACTCTGGACTTTGCAGAAAAGATTAAGGATGCCGACCTCATCATCACTGGAGAAGGGAAATCGGACCGGCAGACTCTTATGGGGAAAGTGCCTTCGGGCATCTTGCAGGAAGCAAGAAGGCAACATATTCCCGTCATCCTGCTGGCAGGAGCGATAGAGGATGCCGGGATACTGAATGCAGCCGGATTCCGGGGCGTATTCTCCATTACCCCCTCTCCCGTCTCTTTGGAGCAGGCCATGCAGCCTAAATTTGCTCAAGAAAATATCCGAAGGACAGTGGAGCAAATTTGCCGGATTTTCTTTTAACTCCCTCTAACTCCTTTAACATACCGATAGCACCAGATACCGACCACGTCAGCAATCAGCCAGCCGATGGGGATGGACCACCAGATGCCCGTCACCCCAATCTCAGGTATCGAAGCAAGCCAGTAAGAAAGAACTACACGGGTGCCCAGCGACAGCACGGTCAGCACAACAGACATGCCCGGCATACGGATGGCCCGATAGTATCCGTACAGCAAAAACAAGATGCCGATGCCACAGTAGAAAGCACCTTCGATGCGTAGGTACGCCACTCCCACCGCAATAATCTCCGTTTCGTCCGGACGGACAAAGATAAGCATCAACGGTTTGGCAAAGATGAAAACCAATACGGACACAAGGAGCGAAAAAACAACAGCCGTGACAAATGCACTGCGAACACCCCGGTGGATACGGTCGTAACGTCCGGCCCCGAAGTTCTGTGCAATAAAGGTGGAAAAGGCGTTCCCAAATTCCTGCACGGGCATATAGGCGAAAGAGTCAATCTTCACTGCTGCCGCAAAAGCTGCCATTACCGCTGTTCCAAAGCTGTTGACAAGCCCCTGTACCATCAGAATTCCCAGATTCATCACCGACTGTTGGATGCAAGTCAGTGTAGAGAAGGAAGCTATTTCCTTCAAGCAAGTACGGTCAAAACACATGTCTTCATGATGCCATCGCAGTTCCGGACGCCTTCTGTAAGTATAAATGATGATGCCCAGAGCAGCTACTCCTTGAGCGAGGACAGTGGCCGCAGCCGCACCCTGAATCCCCCAATCCAGTTGTAGGATAAAAAACAAGTCGAGCGCTATATTCAGAACGACAGAAACTGCCAGAAACCAAAGCGGAGTGACAGAATCCCCTACTGCACGCAGCAGAGATGCGTAGAAGTTATAGATAAAGGTGAAAACTATACCGCAGAAGATTATCCACAAGTAGCTGCGCATCATGCCGTATATGTCTTGCGGAACCTGCAACAGCCGGAGAATAGGATCGAGCCAGATAAAAACGGCTACATTCAGTATCAGTGTCACGATACCTATCAGTACAAACGAACTGAATATGCTACGACGCAGTGCTACATGGTTTCCGGCACCATAATGTAAAGAGAACACAGTGCCACTGCCCATCGCCAGTCCCAGCAAAACGGATATAAGGAAAACCATCAGTGTGTATGCCGAACCGACCGCCGCCAACGCCCCTGCACCAATGCATTGGCCTACAATGAGCGTATCTGCAATGTTGTAGCATTGCTGCAAAAAAGACCCTACCAGCATGGGTAGGGTAAAATGTAATAAAGTACCGGTTATGCCTCCTTGAGTGAGGTCTCCTTTCCGTAGCATCCTGCTTTTGTTTTTAAGAGTTTCATTTCCGGGTACAAAGATACAAAACCCTCCAACAAATCATCTGGACTCGACGAAGAAAGAGGCATGTAATAAAAAAAGCAGAGGGTTAACCTCTGCTCTCCATACTGTTTTTGTCAGGATTCAGAATCTTTACGACCTGACGAACATCTCTCTTGTCTGCATTACCGTAAAGGCCAATCTGTTGTCCGGGTACTGTTCCCTTTTCATGTTCTGCCTGGGACAATGCTACTTTCGGGTCAATATGCCCTGCTTTCTTATCTATATTCATACCTATTGAGTTTTTCTAAATTCTTATATGAAAACAAGATAAAAAAGCAAATTGTTCAGCAGTGTCACGAGATATTTAGTAATTCCACTTCAAATATCAGTGTGGAATACGCCGGAATGGGTCCACTGGTACGTGTACCGTATCCCATGGTGTAAGGGATATATACAATCCAACGACTTCCGGGATGCATTCGTAGCAAGGCAATCTGCCAGCCCTCAATCACTTCATTCAGACGAAAAGCCTCCGGACAATTCCGTTTCCACGAATTATCGAACTCACGCCCATTAATAAGCGTGCCTTTATAATGCACAGATACTACACTGTTGAGACGTGGTGTCAGACCGTCTCTGCCTTCCTCCAATACCCGATAAAGTATGCCGCAAGGCAATTCCTTGATTCCTTCTGCCGTACGCAACTGCTCCAGAAACTGTTCGTTCTGCAATTTATATTCTTCTTTTCTACTCATATTGACTTTTTCAATACTTTACAATAATTTGTGCACTGCTTTCTTGCAGTTCCGCATATCCTTTTCCGTCAACTCAGGATGCTTCTTAGTACCTCCCCTCTCAATGGTTTTCACAATCTTGAAACCACTCCATTTCAGAATCTCCCTGAAAGCTTTCACCACACCGTGCGTCTGATTATAGAGAATATTGAAAGGATAAGGGGTAGTACAAGTGCTTACCACAATCGCTTTCTTGCCCTTATGAAGCGGAAGGGGCATTCCCCAGGAGTTCTCCCCCATCATACCGTAAACCATACGGTCGAAAAGCACTTTCACTTCTCCCGGCATGTTTCCCCAATAGCAAGGGGCACCGATTATCACTGCATCGGCTTCTTTCATAGACTGCAACACTCTCTGTGCCCCATCCTCGGGCAGACAACACTTCAATGAACTGCGACACTTCATGCAACCGATGCAGGGATGTACCTGCAACTGTGGAACGTCTATATAAACTGTTCCAACTCCGCAGCCTTCAAGTTCCTGCTTCATCAGCTCCAACATTTTCGACATGTTGCCATGACGACGAGGACTACCGTTAAGAATCAATACCTTCATTGTATACTCTCAATTTTTCGGCAAAGGTCGGCATTTTCTACATAATAACCTTATTATTCTGTTTTAATCCGAAAAAAACGGGGATGTCTTTTAGTGGAAGACATCCCCGTTTCAGTTTATATCAATTCATTTAGTCCAGTTTATGAATCACCAGTCCCGAACGCAACTTCGGCTCAAACCAAGTTGTCTTGGGAGGCATGATGTTGCCCGTATCGGCGATGTCCATCAGCTGCTTCATGGAAACGGGATAGAGGGCCAATGCCACTTTCATCTCACCACTGTCCACCCGCTTCTTCAACTCTCCCAGACCACGGATGCCGCCTACAAAGTCAATACGCTTGTCGGAACGAAGGTCTTTGATGCCGAGCACTTCATCCAGTATCAGATTGGAGGAGATGGTTACATCCAGTACTCCAATGGGGTCGTTATCATTATAAGTACCCGGTTTGGCAGTAAGGCTGTACCACTTTCCGTTCAAATAGAGGGAGAAGTTATGCAGTTCGGACGGCTTATAGATGTCCTCACCTTTCTCCTCCACGATGAAATTCTTGCCCACAGCAGCTAGAAACTCTTCGGGAGTCATACCGTTCAAGTCCTTCACCACCCGGTTATAGTCAATAATAGTCAACTGGTTGGCAGGGAAGCACACAGCCATGAAGTAGTTGTACTCTTCGTCACCACGGTGATTGGGATTTTGCTTGGCTTTCTCCGCACCCACCAAAGCGGCAGCGGCGCTGCGATGATGCCCATCGGCAATGTAGAGGGCGGGCATTTGGGCAAACTCTTGGGTAATGGCATCAATGTCCTCCTGCTTGTCTATAATCCAGAAGGTATGGCCGAAACCGTCACCCGGAGCGATAAAGTCGTATACCGGTTTCCCCGCTGTATAACGGGAAATGACGGCATCCAGTGCAGCGTTATCGGGATAGGCAAAGAATACGGGCTCAATGTTGGCATTGTTCACGCGGACATGCTTCATACGGTCCTCCTCTTTATCACGACGAGTCAACTCGTGCTTCTTGATAACGCCGTTCATATAATCGGGAACATAGGCACCGACAACAAGACCGTACTGTGTCTTGCCGTTCATGGTCTGGGCATAGACGTAATAGTTTTCTTTATCGTCCTGCACCAGCCAGCCTTTCTCCTGGAACATACGGAAGTTCTCTGCAGCTTTCTGATAAACACGTTCGTCATGCTCATCCGTACCGACGGGAAAATCTATTTCCGGCTTGATAATATGATATAGGGATTTTTCATTACCTTCCGCTTCTATGCGGGCTTCCTCTGAATTGAGTACATCATACGGGCGGGAAGCTACTTGTTCTACTAAGTCTTGGGGAGGACGGACTCCTTTGAAAGGTTTAATGATTGCCATGGTAATTAGATGTTTTAATGGAATACTTAGGCGCAGATTACACGGAACTGTACGGAAAATAAAAACTCCGTGAAATCCGCGTAATCCGCGCCTACTAAAAATATTACTTGTTTACGCGGAACTTCTCGCAACCGTCTTTCAGGAAGCCTACAATCTGCTTGGCAGCGGCAATACCTGCGTTGATATTGGCTTCAGCAGTCTGGGCCCCCATCTTTTTCGGTGTAGAGAAATAACGTCCGGCAAACTTGGCTGCAAATGTTTCATTGGCAGCAGGCATAATGTCGGTCATGTATTTCAAGTCGGTGCGCTCTTCCATCAGCTGGATAAGCTCTGCTTCATTGATGACTTCCTTACGGGCTGTGTTCACCAGCAGTCCGCCCTTCGGCATCTTGTTCACCAATGCATAATTGATGGAATTCTTCGTTTCGGCAGTTGCAGGAATATGCAGGGAAACGACGTCGCAAGTAGAGTAAAGCTCTTCAGCAGAACCCACAGCCTTCACTCCATCCTTCTCGATTACTCCTTTCGGGCAGAAAGCGTCGAACGCATAAATCTCCATACCGAAGCCTTTGGCAATACGGGCTACGTTGCGGCCTACGTTACCATAAGCGTGGATACCCAGCTTCTTGCCCATCAGTTCAGTACCGGAAGTACCGTTATACATATTACGGACAGCCATCACCATCAAGCCGAAAGCCAACTCGGCCACAGCATTGGAGTTCTGTCCCGGAGTATTCATTACACATACATTGTGGGCAGTAGCTGCTTCCAGGTCCACATTGTCATAACCGGCACCGGCACGCACCACAATCTTCAGTTCCTTGGCGGCATCCAGCACTTCAGCATCAATGATGTCACTGCGGATAATGATAGCGTTGGCATCTTTCACAGCCTCCAACAGCTTGGCTTTTTCACCATATTTTTCCAGCAGCACGAGTTCGTAACCTGCTGCTTCTATTTCTTTACGGATACCGTCTACTGCCACTTTGGCAAACGGTTTGTCTGTTGCAACTAATACTTTCATAATTTCATGATATTAAAAAGACTCACCACAGATGACACAGATTATCACAGAGTTTAATCATAAAAACAATCTGTGCAAATCTGCGTAATCTGTGGTGAAAAACAATATTATTAATGAAGTTTCTCAAATTCCTGCATGCAGTCAATCAAAGCCTGCACGCTTTCCTTCGGCATGGCATTATAGCAGGATGCACGGAATCCACCTACAGAACGGTGTCCCTTGATACCTACCATACCTCTTTCGGTAGCGAACTTCAGGAAGTCAGCTTCCAATTCCTTGTATTCGGGAGCCATCACAAAGCAGATGTTCATGCGTGAACGGTCTTCTTTGGCAGCCGTACCCACAAACATTTTGTTACGGTCAATTTCAGCATACAGCATATCGGCCTTTTCGATGGCACGGCGTTCCATTTCCTTCACGCCACCCTCTGCCTTAATCCAGCGCAATGTCTGCAGGGCTGCATAGATGGGGACAACGGGAGGAGTATTGAACATAGAGCCGCTATCCACATGCGTCTGATAGTTCAGCATGGTCGGGATATAGCGGGATACCTTACCCAGCGCGTCATTCTTCACGATGACGAATGTAACACCGGAAGGAGCCAGATTCTTCTGCGCACCACCATAGATACAGATATATTTGGATACGTCGATGGGACGGGAGAAAATATCAGAAGACATATCGGCCACCATCGGAACGTTTACGTCCAAATCCTCTTTCAGTTCCGTACCGTAGATTGTATTGTTGGTAGTGATGTGGAAATAGTCTGCATCAGCAGGCACTGTATAGTCCTTCGGAATATAAGTATAAGTAGATTCAGCGGAAGAAGCGACTTCAACTACTTCACCGAATGCCTTAGCTTCTTTCATGGCTTTCTTGGCCCATACACCCGTATTCAGGTAAGCAGCTTTCTTTTCAAGGAAGTTGAAGGGTACCATGCAGAATTCCAAACTGGCACCACCGCCCAAGAACAGTACCGAATATCCTTCGGGGATATTGAGCAATTCTTTGAATAATGCCACAGCTTCGTCCACAACGGGTTGGAAGTCTTTGGCACGGTGGCTGATTTCCATCAGTGAGAGGCCTGAGCCATTGAAATCAAGAATAGCTTGTGCCGTATTCTCAATCACCTCACGAGGAAGGATAGAAGGTCCTGCATTGAAATTATGCTTTTTCATTTGAAGTTTGTTTTGGTTATACAATTTCGTTCATTAATGTCTTTCGACTTTGCGAAATTACGGAAATATTTCTTCAAAACAAACCTTTCCTGATGAAATTCTATTTTTAAGCCGCATTTAGCTTACTTTTTAATGGTTTATACAAGATATATGCACCATTTTGTTATCTTTACTTATCAAGGATAATACTTTTAGAGAAACTAAAAGCAAGGCGGTTTCATTACTTCATATTCAAAAGAATAAGCGCAAATAAAATGAATATTTATAAGATAAATCACTTTGCTTCCTCGATAACAGTTTTCATTCCCTTGATTTTTTCACCGCGTACCAGCGTCAGCAATTGTTTCATTTTACTGCGGCGCACGGCTACAAAGGCATAGTGTTCCTTTACGTCCACCTGCCCGACATCTTCACGCGCCATCCCTCCTTTTTTATACAAGAAGCCGACAATATCTATCTTGTTCAACTTATCCTTTTTCCCTTTACCTATATATCTGTCTCTTATACACATCTCCGAGCCCACGAGACACTCGCTAATCTC
>ERZ1027215.1043-NODE-1043-length-9066-cov-4.147819_pt1 | contig 9066 bp, 8 predicted proteins | sample MGYA00519481_ERZ1027215 | MGnify/ENA primary metagenome ERZ1027215 (study PRJEB26926, sample SAMN06164487) | human gut metagenome | biome: ENVO:00009003; feature: ENVO:2100002; material: ENVO:00002003 | host: Homo sapiens | place: USA | collected 2012 ... | reverse complement strand
GCGTCCCATGACGGGAACTGTCCCGTCCTTTTTCACTACCTGACGCTTGAGGTAGAACAAACTTCGATTTAAGCCAATGGGAGCCACTGATAGACAAATGTTTCTTTGTCAGTGATTTATGCCGTATTCTTCGTTGCTTCGCAGAATAGGAAAAATGTAAACCAATGCAGTTTGCAGAAACGGTTAGGTTTCCAAATCGTAACCCTGCAATTTTGCATATTTGATGGTCTTGTGTTTGTTTTGCGCCGTTCTGCGCAGGTTTGCTTTCAGCCATTTGGCGCATGTGAAACTAAATTTGCAACCAAAAAACAAACGGTATGAGAGCAACATTCAAAATCCTGTTCTTCGTGAACAGAAGCAAGGAGAAAAACGGCATTGTCCCCATCATGGGACGAGTGACAATCAACGGGACACAGGCACAGTTCAGCTGCAAGTATGCCATTGCGGTAGAGCAGTGGGACACCAAGGCGAACAAGGTGAAGGGCAAAGGCAAGGAAGCCCGTGACATCAACTATGCCCTTGACAACATCAAGGCGCAAATCATCAAGCATTACCAGCGCATATCGGACAAGGAGGCGTATGTGACGGCTGAAATGGTCCGGAACGCCTATCAGGGCATCGGCACGGAATATGAAACCGTGCTTCGTGCCTTTGACAAGCACAATGCGGATTTTGCCAGACGTGTAGGGAAAGACAGGGTCAAGGAAACATTTTACAAACATACAATAGCCCGCACCCATGTTGCCAACTTCATCAAGTATTACTACAAGCGCAATGACATCGGCATGAACGAGCTGACAGAGGACTTCATGAACCAGTACTGCATCTATCTCCGCAACGAGGTGGGTGTCCAGCAGTCCACCGTCAGACTTTACAGCACGACCTTGAAGTCCATCGTTTCCCATGCGCACAAAAACGGGCTGATACCGAGAGACCCTTTCGCCAACTGCCGTGTCAGCGGAGGAACGAAAGAGCGTGAGTTCCTGACGGAGGATGAGGTGCAGACACTGATGTCGCACCGTTTCAACGACCCTGCGCTTACACAGGTACGGGACATTTTCGTTTTCGGATGCCTGACCGGAATCTCGTTCATCGACATAAAGAACCTGACCACCGACAACCTTGTCACCATAAACGACAGCCTTTGGATTTCATCGGCACGTCAGAAGACGAAGATACCGTTCCGTGTGAAGCTGATGGAGAGTGCCCGTAAGATTATTGACCGTTATGAGCCGTTCCGCAGGGGGAAATACCTGTTCAATGTTTACAGGAACGGATGGACAAATGTCCTGCTGAAACAGATTGCGGAAGAATGTGGGATAAACAAGCGGCTGACCTTTCACATGAGCCGCCACTCGTATGCGGTGATGGCTATCTCAAACGGTATGCCGATTGAAAGTGTGAGCAAGATTTTGGGGCATACCAAAATAACCACCACACAGCATTATGCAAAGATAACCACCGAGAAGCTGGATAAGGACTTGGCCGTTCTTGAAAGCAAAATCGGTGACAAGATGAAACTGGTATAATATAAACAGGGATGAACATGAAAAGAGGTATCATGACAATTGGCGAATCCGGCAACATCATCATGCCGGAGATTGTCACCGACATTTGGATGAGCGAGCCGGAACTGGTGGAGCTGTTCGGGGTAATCGCCCCGACACTCCATGCCACAGTCAGAGCCGTGTATAAAAACGGTGCCCTGAAAGCATACGAGGTGCAGAAATATGTCAGATTGGAGAACGGGTATTATGCCGATGTGTTCGGCTTACCGATGATAGCGGCACTCACTTTCCGTATCAATTCATTCGGTGCGGAGCAGGTGCGCAATGTCATACTTGAAAGACTGTACTTGCGAAAAGAGAAAACAAGCATCATCTTTTCGCCGGGTATAAACGACATGAAAGTTACCAAGTATCAAGCATGAAACACAACCATGTGACGACATGAAGCAGTGAGACCGATGCGTATTCCAATTGCCAACAATATATTCATGTCGATAATTGAATAGGCGTATTGCCATTCACACATACGAATACGACAAACCCGAAGAAACAGCCGTCAGAGCGGTGTTCCTTCAGGCTTGTTTTTGCTTTTTCACACATTGTTCATCCACGGATTGCTCACTTTTTGGTTGCAAGGTGTTTTATGCTGCGTTCTGCTGTGATTTGCGTATCAAGTTATCCAACAGTTGATTATACTTTTGTGGCTGACATTTTACCAAACTAAAATCGAATGAAAATGACAGCCAAAGAATCAAAAGACAGCCGCCGACCGCCCACGGATAGCGGTATGGCAAGCGAAGAGTTCATCCGTGTCGGCACAACACTCTACAAGATTGTGGAGCAACCGACTCTGAACGGAGGGTATGTAAGAAAGCGCATCGCATGGAACAACGAGACCCTGCGCCAAGACTATGGCAAGGACTATTTCGCCACAGTGCCGAAGTATGACGGCTTCTGCACCGTACCCGAACATGTCAGCCATCGGCCCGTAATCGGCAAGTTCCTCAACCTATACGAGCCGATAGACCATCAACCGAAAGAGGGTGATTTTTCCCATATCCAATCTCTGGTGCGGCATATCTTCGGGGAGCAATACGAGTTGGGCATGGACTACTTGCAGTTGCTCTACTTGCAACCCGTACAGAAGTTGCCTATCCTGCTGTTGGTATCGGAGGAACGTAACACGGGCAAAAGCACATTCCTGAATTTTCTGAAAGCTCTGTTCCAGAACAACGTGACGTTCAACACCAACGAGGATTTCCGCAGCCAGTTCAATTCCGACTGGGCAGGGAAGCTGCTTATCCTTGTGGATGAGGTGCTGCTCAACCGCAGGGAGGACAGCGAGCGGTTGAAGAACCTCAGCACCACACTCTCCTACAAGGTGGAAGCAAAAGGCAAGGACCGTGACGAGATAGCTTTCTTTGCCAAATTCGTGCTGTGTTCCAACAATGAGTATCTGCCTGTCATAATCAATGCAGGAGAAACACGTTATTGGGTACGCAAGATAGACCGCTTGCAGTCCGATGATACCGACTACCTGCAAAAGCTGAAAGCGGAGATTCCCGCCTTTCTCCATCATTTGCAACACAGAAGCCTCTCTACCGAAAAGGAGAGCCGGATGTGGTTTGCACCCTCGCTACTGCATACCGAAGCCCTGCGGAAGATAATCCGCAGCAACCGCAACCGGTTGGAGATAGAGATGCATGAGCTTATCCTTGACATCATGGAGAGTGTCGGCACGGACACATTTTCGTTCTGCCCGAATGATATTCTTGTGTTATTGGTAAACACGCAGGTCAAAGCGGAAAAGCACCAAGTGAGAAAGGTGTTGCAGGAGTGCTGGAAACTTGCACCTGCACAGAACGGACTGACATACACCACCTACCAACTGAACTATAACCGGGAATGTCGGTATGAGCCAATAAGGAGAGTGGGACGCTATTACACCATCACAAGGGAACAGCTTGAATCCCTGTAATTCCATTATTTTTTGTTGAATTGATGAATAGGAATATAACCGTACTGATAATAAACGATATATGCTCTCAACAAAATCTCAACACACCAAAAGAGAAGTTGAGGATAACACACCGGTCAACTGTTGATTTCTCTTTTGGCGAGTGGTTTGTTGAGAAATCGTTGAGGATATATAGTGTTGTATATAAGGATATTAAACTATTCGTTCATCAAATCAACAGATTTTCATCAACATTAAAACCGTAATAATATGACTACACAAGAAGCAAAACAAATCAGGATTGCAGACTATCTGCAAAGTCTGGGGCACACACCCGTAAAGCAACAAGGCGAAAGCCTGTGGTACAAATCCCCGTTCCGTCAGGAAACGGATGCATCATTCAAGGTGAACACCGACCGCAATCTGTGGTTCGATTACGGACTGGGCAAGGGCGGCAACATCATCACATTGGCGCAGGAACTTTATTCCTCCGACCATGTGCCTTACCTGCTCGACAGGATTGCGGAACAATCTCCACACGTCCGTCCCGTGTCTTTCTCTTTTCGCCAACAACCATCAGAACCGAGCTTCCAACAGTTGGAGGTACGGGAACTCACCCATCCGGCATTGCTGCGCTACTTGCAGGAGCGTGGGATAGATACCGCATTGGCAAAGCCGGAGTGCAAGGAACTACATTTCATAAACAACGGCAAACCTTATTTCGCCATCGGCTTCCCGAATGTGGCAGGAGGGTTTGAAGTGCGCAACCGATTTTTCAAGGGCGGCATCGCACCGAAGGATATCAGCCACATCCGGCAGCATGGCGAACCGAGAGAAAAATGTCTGGTATTCGAGGGCATGACGGATTATCTCTCCTTCCTCACGTTGAGGATGAGAAACTGCCCGACCATGCCTAATCTTGACGGGCAGGATTACGTCATCCTCAATTCGGTTGCCAATGTTTCCAAAGCCATTGATGTGTTGCACGGATATGAGCGCATCCACTGCCTGCTTGACAATGACGAGGCAGGAAGGAAAGCGTACCATGATTTGGAAATCGAGTTTGCCGGACGCATCCGTGACTTCTCCCACAACTATCACGGGTATAAAGACCTGAACGATTACCTGTGCGGAAAACGGCAGGAAGTTATCGTTAGCCCACAGTTAAGAACAATCGTTAAACCGAAGAAAAAAGGGTTTGGATTATAAAGCATCAAATGAGAAAAAACGGGAGTTGCTCGAAATTGATTCGGTTAGAATCGTGGGGTAGCGAGTTTGTGTTTCGGGACACCCGAAACTGCTTGCCACCCGCTCCCCGAATCGCAGGGAGCGGCATCCCGTTGGTCTATACATTAACTACAATAACAACACTTGAAAATGGAACATAAGGAAGATAAAAAGCGTAACAAGGGCGGTCGTCCGAAGAAAGGGGCAACCGATAAGATGACATACCGTGTCGCCGTGAAGATGGCGGCGACAGACTACTTCCGTCTGCAGACACGGGCGTATGAGACAGGCGTGTCGCCAAGCGAGTACATGAGGGAATGTTTCCGAAACGGATATGTAAAGGAACGGTTGTCGAAAGAACACTCCGACTATGTGCGCAAGCTCTGCGGCATGGCGAACAACCTCAACCAGCTTGCCCGCAGGGCAAATGCCGGAGGGTATTCCGAAGTCGGCTGGGACTGCAAGGTGGCAGTGGCACGGATTCATGAACTTATCAACAAGATTGGGATATGATGGCAAAAATCGTAAAGGGGAGCGACTTCAAGGGTGTGGTGGACTACATCCTCGACAAGAACAAGGGTACAAAGACCGTGGCATATGATGGCTTGTTCATGGAGAACAAGGACACCATTGCCATGAGTTTCAATGTCCAGTCGCAGATGAACATCAAGGTGGCTAAGCCTGTCGGACACATCGCGTTGAGTTTCTCCAAAGAGGATGAACCACGCCTGACAGACCGTACAATGGCAGGAATCACGCTTGACTACATGGAGCGGATGGGTATCCGGAACACGCAGTATCTCATCGCCCGCCACTTCGACAAGGAGCATCCGCATGTGCATATCGCCTACAACCGCATCGACAATGACGGCAATACCATTTCAGACCGGAACGAAAGGTTGCGCAGCACCCGTATCTGCAAGGAGCTGACTTTGAAATACGGTCTTCACATGGCTAATGGCAAGGAGAACGTCAAGCGCGACCGCCTGAAAGAGCCGGACAAGACGAAATATGAGCTGTATGACATCCTCAAAACGGAAGTCGGCAGGTGCGGCAACTGGAACGTGCTTGTCGCCAACCTGAAGCGGCAGGGCGTGGAAGTCCGTTTCAAACACAATGGGCAGACCGACGAGGTGCAGGGTGTCATTTTCACCAAGAACGGCTACCAATTCAATGGTTCTAAAGTGGACAGACGTTTCAGCTATTCCAAAATTGATGCTGCTTTGCAGCGCAACAGAAACGAGGAACGTATGGGATTGATGCCCAAAGGCTATGGGGCAGATATGCAAAACGCACCGTCAGACACAACCCAAAGCGAACTGTTCAGCGGTTCGCTGGGATTACTCAACGGCAACGCTTCGTCATACAATGCCGCCGATGCGGAAGCCAATCAGGAGATGGCGGAGATACTTCGCCGAAAGAAGAAACGCAAACGGGGAATTAGGTTGTAACTACTTCTGATACTCAGCTTATAAATAATAGTGAATGATGAGAATGTCATTTCTAACCATCTATAATTGAATCTACACAAGGTGCAAGCTATATATACAGATGTATACTTGCACCTTGCACTAAAAAATCTGATGAATTATTTTGTACTTCAAAAAACAATCACTACTTTTGCAGACCAAATGGTCTAATTTCATACGACATGATGAACGAAACGAAAAAAATAATACTGCTGTCGTCCCTGCGTTTGTTTTTGCAACATGAATACAAAGAGGTGACGATGAAAGGCATTTTGGACGCATCCGGACAAGCCAAGGGCACATTCTACTATCATTTTAAGGACAAGGAACAAGTGTTCAAGGAGGCAGCAAAATATTTTATAGAGAATTACGTTATCCTGGATTTCAACAAGATGCCATGCGATTCGGTAAACGGCTACATAAAAGCCTATTTGCGTGCCAAAACAAAACATGCGCAGAAAATGTCACTATTGGGTGACAATATTAGGCTAACCACATTCTTGAATCATGTTAGCGTACGAGCCGCAGCACTGAGCAGCCTGATTGTCACCCAGGAAGAGGCAGAAAGAATTTCATGGGCAAGAGCTTTGGACAACGGTCGCAGAAGCGGAGAAATAAAAAGCGAGCTTTCGGACGAGTGCATTACGGCTCTGTTCATGCACACCTACCAAGGAATACGTTCCAAGCAATTCAAGGAGGCATCCGGCAATACGGAAGTTCTCAAACGGATCAGACGCGATTGGGAAGCCATATACTCCCTTATAAGCAAATAATATAATACATTCTGGAGAAAATATTTCCGGCGCATCCCATTGCGCCGTTTTTTACAAATTAAATTAGACCAAATGGTCTACAATATACTCATAAATCAATATTTGTTATGAAGAAGAAAAATTTTTTGATGGCAATCATGTTGTTGCTATTTTCAGCAACAAATCATGCACAGACTTTTTGTGGGAAAGTCGTAGATGAAAATTCCATGCCGATAGGTTACGCTACCGTGACCATTCTTTCTGACAAGGACTCGACAATAGTCCAAGGATGCGTCACGAAGGAGGACGGAATGTTTTCTTTGGGCGTTGCGGAAAACCGGGAGTACCTCCTGCAAGTCTCTTTCCTTGGCTATAAAGCCATTACCCGGAAGTCCGTGCCGGTGGATTTGGGAACGATCGTACTCGAACCGGACGAAACAGTATTGGGAGAGGTAGTGGTGAGTGGGCATGTATCTGCCTATCGGGCAATCAGTGGCGGCATTTCCGCGAATGTTGCAAATACGATCTTAAGCAAGGCGGGAACAGCGGAAGATGTGATAGGACACCTGCCCGGCATACGAAAAAAAACAGATGGGACATTGGAGGTCATAGGAAAGGGAACTCCGCTCATTTACATCAACAACCGGAAAATTCGTGACCTGACAGAACTAAACCGCCTCTCATCGGATGAAGTCCAACGCATTGACTTGATTACATCTCCCGGAGCCGAATATGATGCCTCTGTAGGTGCGGTAATCAAAATTGAAACAGCAAACAATATCCGGGACGGATTTTCTTTAAAAGCCCTCTCGTCCGCCAAATATGCTGCCGGAATAAACACATCGCAACAGATGGACTGGGATTACCAGCATAAAGGGGTAGAATTGTTCGGCTCTTTCCACTACGACTTGTCCCGTTTTAAGGATAAGGCTGAAGAAGAAAACCTGACATATACTGGATCTGCGGAATGGGAACAACGGATCGCATCAGTCGATTTGCCTAAAACGCAGACATTGTTCGGGCGGATTGGGCTGAATTATGAAGTGAATCCCTGCCATTCTTTTGGCGTCATATATGAAATCACCCATATTCCCGAACGATCCATGCACAACAACACCCTTACAGATGTCCGTGCCAATGGGACACCATTCGACATATGGACGACATTTGACATTTCGGATGAGAAATCCGGGCCGACCCACCATGCGAATGCCTATTGGGCAGGAAACTTCGACCGCTTCTCTGTCAATATCAATGCAGATATGATGACGGGGCGAGGCGGCGGTAGTGAATCCGTCAGGGAATACAGCCAAAATTACGATGACATGGAAGCCGATACGGAAGAGCGCACTAAGAACAGCCTGCTTGCAGGGAAAATCGTCCTATCATATCCTGTCGGGAAAGGAATATTATCAGCCGGTTCAGAATATACTCATACCTACAGACAGGTTCATTCTACTGGGTATGCCGAAATCATTGCGGGTACAGAAGATAAAATCAAGGACAGTAACATCGCTTGCTTTCTTGGATATGATGGCACTTTCGGCAAAACGAGAGTAAATGCGGGACTCCGCTACGAGTATGTGACATACGATTTCTACGAAAACGGTATTTTCAGTCCGGATGAAAGCAAGCACTACGACAATGTGTTCCCGACATTTTCACTGAATACGGCAATACGCAGTACACACTTGACACTTGACTATCGCATCCGAACTGAACGCCCGGCATATGAAATGCTGCAAAGTGCTGTGCACTATGGCAACCGGCTTACTTACCTGTGCGGCACGCCTGACTTACAACCCACCTACATACAATCCTTGGAACTCGGTGGACGGTATAGGGACTTACAAGTGTCTGTCGGTCTTAATAATTATAAAAACGATATTTTCTTCGTTGCAGAACCCCATGAGACTAATCCTGAGATCTCAATACACAGATTCCGCAACGTGGATCGAAGGAATGAGTTGGTATTTTCATTCTTTCTTACTCCGACATTTAAATGGTGGCATCCGGAGTGGATGGCTACTGGTAGCATGCAGTGGTTGAGCGTTCCACATTTGGATGGACAGAAAGACCTTGATGGAGCTTTGGTCCATTTCCGTCTGTCTCTTATACACATCTGACGCTGCCGACGACTAGTCGAGTGTAGA
>ERZ1027215.1028-NODE-1028-length-9158-cov-4.244095_pt1 | contig 9158 bp, 3 predicted proteins | sample MGYA00519481_ERZ1027215 | MGnify/ENA primary metagenome ERZ1027215 (study PRJEB26926, sample SAMN06164487) | human gut metagenome | biome: ENVO:00009003; feature: ENVO:2100002; material: ENVO:00002003 | host: Homo sapiens | place: USA | collected 2012 ... | reverse complement strand
CTCCAGCGGATGCCGGGGGCGGTCATGACGCTGCCGTCTACCAGCTGGAGGAAGGTGTCGTCGTACTCGATTTCCGTCTGCATACCGTACATATCGGCACTTTCCTGGGCGTCGGTGCGCTTGAGCACCAGGGTCACGGTGATGGTCTCGCCAGTGGTGGCCCGCACCTCAGATGCACCGCCTACGGACAGGTCAAAATTGTAGCTGCGGCTCTCGTCTGTTTTGCTGCCTGTCTGCGAGGCAAAGGCTGCGGTGGGCAGCAGACACAGCAGCAGACACAGGGCTGCCAATAGTGTAAAAATGCGTTTTCTCATGCTGATCTCCTTCTTTCTCCGACCGGTTGGGCCGTTTTTTGCCCGGCCTGGCCGGTGCGAAGCCCCCAAAGGGGGATAGCCTCCCCTCCCGCCGGGGAAGGGAGGCTGGTAGGACCTTACTTAAACTGCTTCACGATGGCCACAGCGTCGGTGTGATCCACCACCTTAGTGGCGTTTACATCGGCCCGCAGGAACTTCTCCACGGAAACCTGGGTGAAGTTACTGTATGTGCCGTTATACATATCGTAGACCAACTGCGCATCGTTGACATCCACCTTCCCGGTCCTATTCACATCGAAGCTCGGGGTGATGGTAACCACATTGTCTGCGGCAGAGATGGCGACCTTGGCGGCGGCCTCCTCCTGGGTCAGAGTTTGACCCTTGTCCACGATCACCAGCCATGCATACCGGTCCGTGCCGTAGCCCTCGACCTTATACATGGTGTTGCCGTCATAGGTGAAGGCACTGCCGCCCTCGGGGGTGCCCTTGACCGTGACCAGCGTCATGGTCTTGTCGTTCAGCTCCAGATATTTGGACACGGTCACTTCCTCCGCGCTGTGGGAGACCTTTTCCACCTTCACGACCAGGTTCCAGCTGTGGGCGTATACATACAGATAGTCGTTATAATTCACGGCCTCGACCACATATTTCCCATTGCCAAGGCTGCGCACGGTGGCGGGCCTCTTAGAAGCTGTGGAAGAGGCGAGGGGCTGATAGTAAGCCGTGACGGTGTAGTCGCAGCTCTCGCGCTGGTTCAGCGTGAAGTAGTAGGGCATATTCTTGCCCATAGAGCTTGCATTCCCGGAGGCTGCGTCCTCAACGCCGTTGCCGGTGAACACGACCGGAATACCAGATTCTGTGTTGGCGTCGATCCATATTTCCACACCTCCAACGATTTCTTTTCCAGGGATCGTGTAGGTGAGGGTGCCATCGTCATTGGCAGTGGGGACCGCTATGACTGTATGGACAAAGGGATCCCCGTTGTCTACACTGTAAATTACACGGTAGGAGTAGCCGGCCCTCGGGGTGACGACGAAGGAGTAGTCATTCAGATAGGTGACTGTCTCCGGGCCCTTGGTCACATCCTGCTCCACATCTTCGTCAATCTTGTATTTCACATCGTACTGCTTGGGGGTCTTGCCGGTGCAGGTGACCTCCACATTGCCGGAGATCTTCTCGATGGTGTAGGTGTCATTTGCGCCGAAGGTCAAGCCCTCGGTGACGGTGTCGCCCATCTTCACGGTGAAGGTGTAGGTATAGTGGCTGTCCACGGGCTTGAAGGTGAAGCTGCCGCCGTTGGGGACCAGGCGGGTCTCGTCAGAGGTGAACGCATCCGGCAGGGTCACGGTGAAGTTATTGGCGTTGACCACGGTGTCGGCGTCGGAAATGGCGGCATCCGGGGCGTCGAAGTTGATGGAGTTGGCATCCAGATCAAATTTGGCGTTGGTCAGCGTCACGGTGCTGGAGGCGGCCTTGTTGGCGGTGAAGTCCAGAGCCAGTGCCTCGCCCAAGGGCACGGCATCGCCGTAGCGGCGGACCCGAACGGTGCCGTTATTGTCCTCCACCGTCAGATTGGCGGCGTCACCGGTCTTGGTGTTCAGGGTCAAGGCTGCCGGGTCATAGGTAAAGGTCATGTCATAGGCGTTGAAGCCGGTGATGCCCTTTTCCCCGGAGGCGACGGTCACAGGGATACGCACTTGCTGGCCCGCAGCAACCTGCTGGTCAGCACCCATGGAAACAGTATAGCCGGTAGCTGTGGGGATAGGGCCAGCCCCATCAGGTGTAATAGTCACCTTAATCGGGTCGCTCTCGCCATGGTTAAACGCACCATCTTTGACATAAAGTGTTTCTTCATCCACCTCAATGCTTGAACGCGATACTCCTGTCGTACCGTTGAAAAAAGATGCCGTTTGGGCGCCACTAATATTATCTAAAGCAGCAAAGGTAACGGAACAGATTTTACCCGCAACAATAGTTTCTTCATTGTCATCATTGTACTGTCTTATTCTAACAAGGGCTTGACTGTCGGCTCCATATGCGCCATTTTGAGTGGGGTTATCAAACCAAACGCTACCATCTATATCCGTACTTACGAATTGAAAGAGAGTAGCATCATACCTTAGAACAATATCAAGCGCTGTCATGTAATCCAAATCATGCGCAAGTGTATATGTTATAGTGAGTTTTTCTCCAGGTTTCACATTTGTCTTGTCGGCTGTGGATACAACAATAGGGCTGTCGCCCTCCGCCGCAAAAGCGGCGGAGGGGAGAAGCCCTATTACAAGAACCACTGCCATAAATAATGCCAGTATTCTTTTCATAGATTAACCTCTCATCAGCCAACAGGAAATACGGTAATTGTGCCTGCAACATACTGCTCCAAGAGATCAAGATCCGCCTGATTTACTACAGTGTCGCCATTCACATTTGCCTGCGCCAGTTGGTCATCGTTCAGTGTAATTGTGTTCGCCAAATATTTCCGTAGCAGTTCTACATCTTTGCTGTCCACATATCCGAAAGGATCCATATCGACATTGCCAACCTTTGGCGTTTTCAACCCCTTCAGATTCGTCTGCCAACTTAGGGCGGGGCTATACCGGCTGGAAACAAATGCGGCAGTAGTCAAGCCGGTATTCATTGCCCTGACAAAACTGCTCTTTGTCATTTCTGCTCTGGTCTTAGCAGTGGCCGTCTGAGCGGTGCTCTTGGCACTGCCAATGCCCTGACTGCAGGTGAAGTCCAGATAATACAGGTTGGACATCGCAGCGGAGGCGTTGTTGGTCATGCCGACCACAGCGCCCACATTGCTGCCGGTGCTCTCCACATAGGCTCGGTTGTAGCAGTTCTTGACAGAAGCGGACGCGCCGGAGGCAAAGGCCACGATACCCGCCACATAGTTGCCGGCACCGGTGATGCTGCCGGTGTTGTAGCAAGCGGTGACGCCCTTGGTGGTCTGACCCACGATGCCGGCCACATAGCCGTTGCCGGTGATCGCACCGCCGTTGTAGCAGCCGGTGATGGTACCGGTAGCGTAGCCGGTGATGCCGCCCACATACTGGTAGGCACGGATGGTGCCTTCGTTGCCGCAGTTGGTGGCGTTGGAATTCACCAGACGGCCTGCAACGCCGCCCACGCTGCTCCAGTTGCCATTCACACGGGTAACGGTGATGTCAACATCGGAGACAACGCCGGAGATGTTGGTATAGTTGGCGTAGGCCACCACGCCGCCGGAATAGGCGTTGGCAACGCTGCCCGTGGAGGTCAGGTACATCTTGCCGGTCACCTTCAGATTCTGAATGGTGGCGTAGCTGCTGCTGGTGCCGTTCACATAGCCGAACAGTCCCTTATACGGAGCCGAGGTAGTGGTGGCACTATAGTAGATGCCCATGTTCTTCACGGTGTGATTATTACCGTTAAAGCTGCCCTTGAAGGCTGTGCTGGCGGTAGTTCCGCCGATGGGCGTCCAGTTATAGCCGGCCAGGTCAATATCACCCGTCAGCGCACCGTTGATGGCATAGCTCCCGCCGTTGACTTGCGCCGCAAACCAAGCCAGCTCCGCTGCGTTACCGATCTGATACACGCCGTCGGTCAGAGTGGGCTGCGTCTTGGTGGTGCCGTCCCATGCGCCGGCAGCAGAGGCCGTCAGCGGAATGGTCTTGGTCAGCACACCGCCGGACACATTGGCCTTGTCTGCACTGCCCAGGTAGAAGCTGCCGTAGACATAGTCGCAGCCGGCGCAGAGCACCGCATAGGTGTAAGTGCCGTAAGGCAGGTTCTCATACTCGCCATTGCTGTTGGCGGTATGGACATTGCCTGCGGCATCCGTCAGCGTCACAGTGGGCGTGGCGGTGGTGGGATTGGTAATATTCAGCTTCAGCTTGAAGTTATAGCGCGGAGTGACCTCCACATTCACATTGGGGAAACGGTTCAAGCAGAAGTTCACCGTGACCGCATTGAAGTTCGTGCCCACGCCGGTATTCGACATGTTATACAGGGTGGCAAACGGGTTCGCCGCCGAGTACATGGAGCCGTAGGTATAACCGTTGGTGAGCTGAACATTGGCGGTGCTGCCGGAGCCAAAGTCCACATTCGTCGGGATTGTCAGCTCCAGCTTGGCCTGATCCATCTGCTGATACTGGGCGACATTGGTCTTATAGGCCGTATCGCCGATGGAATAGAACAGGTTGTAGGTAGTGGGGTTGAAGATACCACTGTACTTGTAGATGCCACGGTAGCTGCCCTCGAAGGTGAGAGACACCTTATCGCCGGGCATGATCTCCGTCTCCTGGGGATTGGAGGCGTTGGTGACCGTGGCGGTCACTTCGGCCACACGAGCCAGACTGTAGGAAGTGCCGGTGCTATCATGCATCTTGATGATCACAGTACCGCCAGCCAGCCCAGCTTCGCGGAAGCCCAGGAGGCTTGCGTGATACTTGCCGCTGGAGTCCGCCGTCAAGGTGGTCCAGCCGGAAAGATGGGTATCCAGGTCACTTGCATCGGTGGTGACGATGGCGTACTGGACCGTCGTTGTGCCGCTGCTGGACACCGAGAAGTCCAGAGTGGGAGCGGTGTCGTTACTCAGATAGAACCAGTTGTCGTAGTTATAATCCCAGGCCGACGGACGGGAAGATGTCAGACCATTGGAATTATAGGCGATATTGGCTTTCGCGTTGCCGTGTTCATCCTTGTCGTTGGTAAGCACGAACACGCTGGTGCGCTCGGGATTGGTGGCCGGGTAGAGGCCGCCGTGGGTGCCGTGCTCGTCAGCGGTCGTGTAGACATCCAGTGCCTTATAGTTCACGGCAACGATCGTTGTGCCATTGGGTGTGACATCCAGCCAGTTGCCCTTGGCGTTGCCGCCGGTCACTGCTGTGACAGCGTTTTCGTCGCCGCTCAGCACTTTGACCTTGAACTCGGGCTCGATCATGATATTTGCCGCGTCAGAGTTGATGATCTGCCACAGGCGGTAAGAACGGATACGCTCTGTCCCGCTCGTGTACTTGTAGCCGCTGGGGGACAAGAAGGTCTGAATCTCCGCTTCGTCACGGGTCTTGGCTATCGTGCCAAGATTAGAGAAGCTGTGGGAATACTGATCCGTGGAGTCTCCAGCATTGAAGGTGAATTCCTTCGCAAAACTGGTGGTGCTGCTCTGGAGCCATCCGGCCTTGGTCACATAAGTGGTGCCGCTGCGGATGTCCTTCAAGCGCCAGGTGTAGTTGGAATTGCTCTTGCTGATTTTGTAGGTCAGCGTTCTGGTAGCGTCAGCGGATGCGCTTGCATCGCCACTGGTGCTGCCCGTCTTCGGCTCAATAATCTGTGTGTTGAAATTATTATGCTGGAAAAACAGGTTGAAGTCCGCATAGGCAGGAACCGTCACCGTCAGGTTGATGGCCTGGGAAAGCGCCAGGCTCTTTGTAACAACCGTGTATCCGGCGGCAGTCGTGTTGTTGATCGCCTGAGTGAAGATGTAGTCCTCGGCACAGGTGCCGATGGGTTCCACATAGGCATTCCAAAGGGCTGCGTTTCCGGCAGAGTACAGCATGAAGGGGTAGTAAGTATAATTGCCGGAAGGATAGGGCGTACCATGCTGCACATCGCCGCCCATGCTGGGCATGACCACACGAGCCGTATAGTCATCAGCAGTAAAATAGTCGCTGCTGTTCTTTTTGCTCGTGGTATAGATGGAGTGCAGGCGCAGATAAATATCCGCGCCGCCGCCGGTGCCGCCGTCCACATTGGTCTCTGTGGGCAGGGTCAAGCTGTGGCCGCCCAGGTAAACATTTGCGCTGGTTTCCGAAGCTTTGTAGCCATAGGCGCGGAAGGAATATCTGCCGGCGGCCAGGCTGGCATAGAAATTGTTGTAGTTATCTGCCAGCGTGCCGGTGGAATTGGGGTCAGCCGTGGTAAAATCACTGGCCTTAAAGGTCAGAGGGCTGTAACCTTTCAGCTCATAATCCTGCCCCTTGACAGTGATCATGTATTTGCCGTTAACCACGGCGATGGACTGGTCATGGTCCTCATAGATGTACTGGGTCTTGCCATCAACTTCATAGGAAGCCAGGTAGTCAGCGCCCTTATCGTCAAGACCAGCCGTCTTGTAGAGCTTGATCAGCGGATACTGGCTGCCATTGGTGGAATAGTTCATATCCTGACCAACATGGAAAGTATAGTGCTGCTCGATCGAGTCACTTACGGTCAGTGTCAGCGTCCAGGTGTCCGTGGACAGACCGGCAGAGTTCATGGCATGGAACTCATAGACATATGTATCGGCGGTGTTCTCCGTGATTTGGATCGTGGTAGCACCGAACAGAGCCGTGGAGAAGTAGTAAGGCCCCTTCCTTTCGCCAGTCCCGGCTGTTCTATAATAATAGTAGTCGGTGTAGCTCAAGGAAGAACCGTCCGGATTCTCGAAGATGTTGCCAGCCTGCAGATCGGACAGGTTATAGGCGTATCCTACCGAAACGGTTGCACTTGCGGTGACCGGGACGCCGCTCTTCAGCCGCGGGACCTGTGTGCCCTCCGCAGCGGTCAGAACAATGGTGTGGGTGGCCGTGCCGCTGTCGTCGGTAGCGGTAAGCACGATCGTATACTCACCAGCCGCAGTAGGGGTATAGCTCAAGGTAGAGCCGTTCAGCGTTTGCGTAGCGCCGTTGACGGTTGCCGTATAGGTCAGCGCATCGCCATCGGCATCCGTAAACATTTCAGCCACATCCAGCGTCCAGGCATTACCGAGTGTTACATTAGCTGTGGCAATTGCACCGGGAGCGACCGTAGGTGCCGACTTGCCTTCATAGGTGAAGGCGAGGAAATGGACGGGCGCATAGCTGGCGCTGCCGTCATACTCCGGCGCATAGGCAGTTCCGCTACCATCTGCACCCAGCACAAAGCTCTTTTGGACCGTAGTCCCATCCTCGGCGGTACGGGAGTAGTTCAAGGGAATTGTAATTGTGATATCCCCACCGCTCTCCGTATAGGCCATTTCTACACCGCCGCCAGTCCACTGCGGCACATCGGCGTAGTAGCCGGATGCAACACCGCTTGTGGCATTGGTCAGTATGGCAGCGTCTTTGTATGTGGCCTTTACATAGGTCGTGCCTGCGGGAACGGTGACCAAGTAGTAGGGCACATTCTCGAAAGCAGAGTAGCCGGTAAAGGTCACAGAGTTCTGCACACTGATAGTTGCCGTTCCTGTGGTCTGGTCATTCGCACCATAGGGAACAATACTATCCAGCGGCGCAGCTACTGTGCCTTGTTCCGTTGCAAAGACTGCCGTGGGAAGGATGGATAGAACCATCATGAGCGCAAGCAGCATTGAAAGGAACTTTTTCGCTGTCTTTTGCATTTCCAATCTCCTCTCAGAATTTTTTTATAATAAGGCCTGCCGGCATTATTACCTTAGCTGCGAGCACATTTTCGCATCCAATAAGAAAATAACAAGGTTATATAGGGGCGCGACACCCTATTATAATTGGTGTCGCGTTCCGATCTGTCCAAGGCGAAAGGTGCTTTCGTTAAGAGGTTGGGCGGAAGGGGCTGGCTAAGCCCCTTCTGCCCATATGGAAAAGCTGGCGGATCTCCGCCCTCGACTTGGCAAACCTTACTCAAGCATTACATCTGTTGCAACGAAGGTTTCCTCTGTGGCTTCGTGAACAGCGCATTTGCTTTGGCGTTGCTTGACTCGCTCAACCCGTGCTGCCCGTTTAGCGTCACGCTCGCTCCGATGCATCTGAATTTGGATTTTCTTTTCGTTTTGATAGCGCCCGCAATCTCTATTGCGGGGTTTTTTGTATATAGGATTCAAGTGGGCGGCTCTCAGCGCATCTTTCCAATCGCCAAAGCGCTCTGCGATGTAACTGCCACCGACGATCTCGATGGGGGCAGGGGACTTTCCCCAATGTCCGGCGCAGCGCCGGAGATAGGCCGCCAGCTGATCCAGGCTGTCGCCTGCGTGTTTTTCCGCAAAAGCGCGGTCCTGCTCAGCCAATGCATCCCGTGTTCTTTTGGCAATGTGCTGCTCGTACCAATTCGCTCCGTCAAAATTTTGCGCACCTGCTACTTTACCCATGGGCACACCTCCTTAATGATTCATGACAAAAAAGCGCTGATAAACCCATACCGGGTCATCAGCGTACACTTCTGCCATATCAGCACCACGGAGAGAGCGCCCGCTGCCTTTGAGTCCTAACTACACAATTCTACTGACTTGCGCCATGAGATACTCTCTGCGTTTATGATCTGTCTTCTCACGATTTTCTCGCAATGACGGACTTTCGTCCCAGTGGTTTCCCGCCTCGATCATATCCTTGCGCTTACAGTGCCGACCGCATGGGGAATTGCACCCCTTTCCTTTTAGGCGGTCGCCTGGCCTTTTACAGCTCGGGCAACAGCCGTGCAGCATCCTCGGACTTCTTATGAAATTTTACGGTATCATTTATCCTTTTAGGGGGATAATGATTTTGGTTGGTGTAGAGGTGAAGTTTTCTTTCGTAAATCTATACAATTTGCGAAAGTAGAATCCACCTATGTATCCACATTGTATCGTCTTTTTTGAGGGAAGTCAATACCTAAATTGCGGAAATTTAGCGAAAAGTAGGTACAAATTATAAATGCCGCATAGAATCACTTGCTACTCAAGGGCCTATTTTACAAATATTCCCAATCACAAAATCGTTTACGCCGTCAAAAACATCGTCAAGGAGGAGCGTTGGTCATGCCTAAAAGAGGAGAAAATATTTACAAGCGGAAGGACGGGCGCTGGGAGGGGCGATATATTCGCGGCCGCACAGCTTCCGGGCAGGCTGAGGATGGGTATGTTCTGTCTCTTATACACATCTGACGCTGCCG
>ERZ1027215.1025-NODE-1025-length-9173-cov-8.928712_pt1 | contig 9173 bp, 6 predicted proteins | sample MGYA00519481_ERZ1027215 | MGnify/ENA primary metagenome ERZ1027215 (study PRJEB26926, sample SAMN06164487) | human gut metagenome | biome: ENVO:00009003; feature: ENVO:2100002; material: ENVO:00002003 | host: Homo sapiens | place: USA | collected 2012 ... | reverse complement strand
GGCATCCGACAGCGCAGCACTCAATGCCTCATCCTGGGCAGCCTGTACATAGTCAGTACCTTCTTCTGCACTATGCTGCGAGATGTAACTGCTGATGGGCTCTGCATCACTGCGGTCCAGATAGACTCTGGCCTCCATAATCGCAAGCTGTTCCGTGATTCGCAGGGTAGTCAGTTTCATGCGGCCCTGTGGGTGACGCAGACGGAACCACAGTTTCTGATAAGGCAATTCCAACTGCAGCATTTCCTCATTGGTCTTTCTGGATACCTTATGGCGCAGAAATTTGAGCGGGTCAAAGCCCGGCACCTTGTTCAGTTCTGCCACTGCCGGAATTGTTTTGTACATCATAGGCATCGGATTACTTTTTTCGTTCATGTTGGAAACTCCTTTCTGACATAAAAATAGGAGACGCCAAGTGCCATTTCTGCACCTGACCTCTCTTTTTTAACTTGCGTTCTTTAATTGTTCTTCCAACGCAGCCGGAATGGGGATACCGGCTTTCTTTGCGTAGGCTTTGAAATACATCTGAATACGCATACCCAGCAGCGTATTCCGCTTGCCGATCTCATTACGATGGATTGCCATAAACAATACCTGTTTCTGCCCAATCAGAACCACCCGCTTTTTGGCACGCGTGATTCCGGTGTAGAGCAGATTACGGTACATCATGATGGTGTGCGCTTTGAGCAGCGGCATAATAACGGTCTCATACTCAGAGCCCATAGCCTTGTGGATCGTAGTAGCATAAGCCAGATCCACATTGCTCAAATCATCTACGCCATATTCCAGCGTCCTGCCAGCACCAAAATCCATGCCGATCTTTTTGCCCTGGTCAGTGTCCTTAATATACCGGATGAAACCCAAATCACCATTAGATACCTTTTCTGTGTTCTTGGTCTGCATGATGCGGTCATTGACCCGGAATATCCTGGGGCCAAACTTGATTTCCTCCTCCGCAGAGCGGAATGGGTTGACCAATTCACGAATGGTCTCATTCAGCTGTTCCGACGACGCGGCGCCTTCTGAACGGAAAGGTGAAAGAATCTGCACATTCTCAATGCCACTCTCCTGTATCTCCAAACAATACCGTTCTGTAATCTTTTCAGCGGTATCTTCCTGACTATCACCAGACACGAAAACAAAGTCCGGTCCGTAAAACAGTTTGGTATTGCCCTCGTTGATAAATTTGGCATTATAGGCAATCAGACTATCCTTCGACTGACGGAAAATCTGATCCAGCACCGTTACTGGGACGATTTTGGTTTCGATGATTTCACGAAACACATTTCCGGCTCCTACGCTCGGAAGCTGATCTGGGTCGCCTACCAGTACGATTCTGGCATTTATCTTCATGCGTTCAAAAAATTTCTCAGCAAGCCACATATCCACCATGGAAAACTCATCCACAATGATTAAATCGGCCGACAGTGGCTCTGACTTTCTGTTCCGGCTACCCTCATCCTCTTCACTGGTCAGTCCCAGACCACTGTGTAATGTTCGGGCATCCTCAAAGCCGGTACTCTCCGACATCCTGCGGCTTGCCCGACCGGTAGGCGCCATAAGAGCAATTTTGCCATCAGGGTGCAGCCGCCGGTAAACCTCAAGTATCGTCCGCAGCACTGTTGTTTTACCAGTACCAGGAGAACCCGTAATCACTGACAAGCCATGCCTAAATGCAGCATAGACCGCAGCCTCCTGCTGTGCAGACAGGCGCAGTCCCATTTCAACCTTGACCTGTTCCAGCACCGGCGCAATATGCTCTACTGGCATCTGGGTGACCAGACGCTGGGCGATCCGGCGCGCCGTTTCGTCCTCTTGGGCAAACACTCTGGGAAGATAGATATTATCCTTCACGGAAACAATTGCTCCATTCAGGATCATTTCCTGCATCATATCCCTGACTTCCTGCTGATGCAGGCGAAGCTCCGGTACAGGTATCTTCTCATTGAGCAGTTTCAGCGCTGATTTCTCCAGTTCTTCAGAACTGATGTACAGATGGCCTCGTTTACTCTTGCCCTCATCCAGCGCACAAAAGACAGCCCCTTTGATACGCATAGAGTCATGGAGATTGCCCCCGCTCTTTTGTACGATTGCATCTACCCGCCGAAATCCAAAGCCGGAGATCTGGCAAAGCTCAAATGGGCTCTTTTCCAAAATCTCTACGCTGGTCGGGCCGAAATATTGATATATTTTCAATGCCGTCTTGGGAGTAATCTTAAACGGTGCCAGCAAGGTCATAATTCCTTGGAGCATACGGTTTTCTGCATAAGAAGCTTTGATGTCCTCCAATTTACTTTCCGTAATGCCCCGGATCTCCAACAGCCGCTCCGGCTGGTGTTCCAGAATATCCAGTGTGTCCACACCGAACCGCTCCACAATGTCTGCGGCAGTTTTGGGACCAATCCCTTTGATAAGCCCGGAGGCAAGGTAGCCCTCTACGCCGTTTTTTGTTCTGGGCACAATTTCACGCCACTGCTCCACCTGGAGCTGGACACCATACTTGCCCTTTGTCCATTCACCATCCAGTTCCAACTCTACCGCATCTGTCCGTGGAATCTCATACCCCACAGCTGTAAAGCGGATCAAATGGTCTTTGTACCGCCTGTTTGACCTGGCCTCGGCTGGCACGCTCTGATCTGCGGTTTTTACACTGACGATACAAAACTTATTGGCAGGATTATAAAAAATCGTCCCGTCGTAGGTACCAATACAATTCATCCTTTTTCACCTCACTAAGCGGCCTCCATAATCGAGGCTCTAACACTGAACCGTCTGGATTCGGATACTGTAACAAACTGCTCGTAAATATCCGGATGCTCCAGTTTCAACCGAAGCAGGTTATCCTTGTCGATGATGGACTTGCGAACAGGGGTATAGGTAACCGTATAGTTCACTCCCTCCTGCTCACAGACTGCAGTGCAGCTGGTACCCATTTCCGCAATCAACAGCGCCTTCAGACGCTGAATATCCTTGTCGATTTCTTTGGAGTACACCTCTGCATTTTTCTTTTCATCCAGAAGCCGCAAATACTGCATGAGTTTTGCAGTCATATCCAGGTCGAGTGCAACGGCCGGGGCATTTTTATCTGCCGGGCCAAAGTGTTTGCGTGCGCTCTCAATAATCAAGGCCCCACTTTCTGTATAGGGCGGCGGCACATGGCGCTGCACATGGTTTTCCCAGAAATACTGCTCCAAAAAGACCATCTCAGCCTCATACTCGAAATCACGCTTGACCTCCCGGATAATAACTTCCTCCTCGTTGTTACCATACAGGCAGCAAAAGAAACATCGGTCAATATCCGTTACTGCCATATAATGACGCCCCTGAGATTCATAGTAGACTGGAACAGTCTCCTTCCCATTCATCCACCAGTTATCTCTGGCATTATAGTTTGTGGTCTTAATCTCAAGGATCGCTGTGGTGCCATCCGGCAGTTCCACAAAGTAGTCCACATCAGCCAGCATCCAAGGATACTGTGGGTGCTGGAACATCTTTTTGATTTGGTAGACCCGATATCCGGTTTTCCGCTCGAATATCTTTGCTACCAGAGGCTCCAGCAAATGCCCCATTTCCATGGCAACCCAGTTGCCCTCATCATCTTCCACTGACGCTATGTTCAGTTTGTCGTAGTACAGATCCCTGGCTGTCCGGAATGGAGAAGTGCCAAAGATCGCCGATACATCGCTGCCGCCGATTCCACGGCGCCGGTAATCCAGCCAGTCTTCTTCTGAAAGATCTGCCGTTTCTACCAGCACCAGCGGTTCATGCCGCTTTCGTTCAGCACTATTGCTGCCAGACATATCAAATCCCCCTTCGTGATCTTCGGGGCAAAATAACTGCCCTCGCCATTGGTGCAACATTTTGGGGCCGGAGCGAAGATACTGCCTGTCTCTTCATCTTCCAGTCCGTGGAGTGTGCCGGCTTGACCCGCCGACCATTCTGCTTTCTTTTCTGCTTCACATTCATGTACATGACCTGCCTTTCTCAGTTTTGATTTATCCTTAAAGCCCTTTCAGGCTTACAGGCAATAAAAAAGCGAGCATGACAGACGGCATAAAGCCTGGCGTCCATAGTTGCCTATGAACCGATGTCATTCTCGCAATGGTGGGTAAATCCCGTAAAATAAAAAAGCCAGCAATATACCGGCCTGAAAAGGCGCAGTGATACTACTGACACAAGTACAAAATTAACAGCGTGTGCAATGCAGTCATTACTCCGCAACACAAGCCCTAAAGCCTGTGTACCCTGACGGGCAACGCACAAAAATCAATTACATTGCAATTCTAACACAATATATAGTGTTTGTCAATTCAAACATTCTATATATTGATTTTTGGATTTTCTTTAAATTTTCTTTCCTCTTTGCAGAAGTTCTTTCTTCCCCGCCTATTTATAGGATGTATCGGATCATTTGGTAATACCGGATGATCCCTACGCTCTTTTAGTACCTTGACAAGTTCATAACCTCTATGGGGAGTTATACAGGAATTCTGGACAGTGTGCGATGACCACAGAAGCGCGCCCATAATCGAAGTGCTGCACAGCAGCAGCCTGAAATACACGGCAGAACCGTTCTGGCGTAGGAAATGGCCCCATTAGAGTTCTTTTGTTATTTCAATACCTCCTGACCTCAAGACCGTTTTCATTGTTTTTGTTGAAAACCTTCTTCTACAAATCGTAAGGGATCATTGTAATCGAAAAAAGGAGGACGATTATGGAGAAAAGAAAACCGAATGACCTACCGCCGGAGCAGTGCTTGGCTGTTGATACCGATACCCTTTGCAAACTGTTGTGCTGTGGAAGGCACACTGCAGTACAGATTGGGGATCTTGCCAATGCACGCATTACCATGAACACCCGTGTCCTATGGAGTGTCCAGCGTATCAAAGAATATCTTTATGATATTTCCGGCTAAATAACCATGCCAGTAAGGCGCACTACACTTTTATAATCAGGAGGTACCAGTAATGGCAAAAGTGAGAAAAGACAACAAAGGACGAAATCTTCGGCCCGGAGAAACACAACGGGCAGATGGCAGCTATATGTATGTCTACAAATTAGGCACTAAAAAGAAATATCTTTACGACTCCGATCTCGCAAGTCTTCGTGTCAAAGAAAAGCAGATCAACAAAGATAAGGATGATGGCATCCGTACTCAGGAAGCCATGAAGCTTACCCTGAATGATATGTTCAAGGTCTACATGAATAACAACATCAAACTGAAGCCCTCTACCAGAGCAAATTATCTTTACCTGTGGGACTTCTATGTGAAAGAAGAGCCTTTCGCTAACATGCCTCTGCCACAAATCCACAGAAGTGATATTCTCGCGTTTTATACCAAACTGCTGAAACACGGCTTTGCTATCAACTCACTGGAGAGCATCAACACCATTGTTCACCCTACGCTTGAAATGGCCGTGGACGACGATTACATCCGCAAAAATCCCAGCAAGGGCATTTACCGCAAGCTCAAGACGGATGGCAGCGCTCCAAAGCCTAAACGGCGGATCGCACTCACAAAAACGCAACAGCAGAATTTCCTGCGTTTTATTGCCAAGTCCCCTACATACAGCCATTGGCTCCCCATCATGACTGTGCTCCTTGGAACAGGAATGCGTGTAGCAGAATGTACCGGCATTACCAAAAGCGATATTAACTTGAGCGAAAACACAATCTCGGTCAACCACAACTTAATCTACCGGGTCATTGACGGAAAAGCCGGATTTCACATTACCACTCCCAAAACTGAGAGCGGTACACGAATTATCCCTATCCTCTATCCAGAGGTGGCCGAGCAGCTTCGCCTCCAGATTGAAACCATCGACGCATTGTATCCAGACGATCAACTGGTGTTAGGAGGAGTTCACGGTTTTGTTTTCCGCAACAGAACCGGCTCATTCATGAGCGCCCACAATATCAATCGGGCGATTGAGAGAATCAGCGTAACTTACAACATGGAGGAAATGGATCAGGCTGAACTGGAAGACCGTGAACCGGATCTGCTCCCTCATTTTAGTGTTCACAACTTGCGGCACACCTTCTGTACCCGGCTCTGCGAAAGCACCAACGATGTTAAATTCATTCAGCAAGTCATGGGGCATGCCGATTTCTCTACTACAATGGACATCTACACCCATATCACACAAGAGAATATGCAGGAGAAGGCAAAAAACATTAGTGTGAACATGAAGCTGATGTAAGAAGAAAGGCGAATCTGCATTTTATAAGCAGATCCGCCTTTCATATTGCTTCATCCGGTTTCGTAGGGTCTCGCGCAAAAGTTGTAGAAAAGTTGTAGTAACGCGATTTTTTGTAGTAAATGCCCTCTTTAGTACAGCTTTGCTCCTGCCGGAATACTGTCATCCAGCATCAAAAGATTTAAGCCTTCCCGTCCGTCATACTCGTACACTGCGGAAATCAGCATACCCTCGGAATCAATACCCATCATCTTTCTCGGCGGCAGGTTTGTGATTGCCACACAGGTCTTACCAACCAGCTCTTCCGGCTCGTAATACTCGTGAATACCGCTTAAAATGGTGCGTTTCCGGTCTGTTCCGTCATTCAGTGTGAATTTCAGGAGCTTCTTGGACTTGGGCACTGCCTCACAGGCTTCGATCTTAACCACTCTGAAATCAGACTTGCTGAATGTCTCAAAGTCTACATCATCTGCAAACAACGGCTCGATTTTCACCTTGGAAAGATCAATCTGTACGCTTGGCGCGGACACGATTGCATCCTCTGCGGAACCATTTACCGCTGCTTTTTCGGCTTTGTTTTCAGCCTTCTTTGGGTCCAGGGTCTTCATTGTCGGGAACAGCAGAACATCACGGATGGCAGGGGAGTTGGTCAGCAGCATTACCAGACGGTCGATACCGTATCCGATACCGCCGGTAGGAGGCATACCGATCTCCAGTGCGTTCATGAAATCTTCATCGGTGGTGTTGGCTTCCTCATCGCCGGCTGCCAGTGCAGCTTCCTGCGCCTTGAAACGCTCTCTCTGGTCGATGGGATCATTTAATTCGGAATAAGCGTTACACATCTCACGTCCATAGATGAACAGTTCGAAACGCTCTACATAATCGGGCTTATCCGGCTTTCTCTTGGTCAGAGGAGAGATCTCTACCGGATGGTCCATAATGAATACGGGCTGGATCAGATGCTCTTCTACGAACTCCTCGAAGAACAGGTTCAGGATATCGCCCTTGGCATGACGCTCTTCGTAGTGTACGCCCTTCTCGTCTGCCAGCTTCTTCGCAGCAGCGGTATCGGGAATCTGGTCGAAGTCAACGCCTGCGTATTTCTTGACAGCATCTACCATGGTCAGTCTCTCGAAAGGCTTGCCCAGGTCGATGGTCTCTTCTGCATAAGGGATCACGGTAGTACCGCATACTTCCTGTGCCACATAGCGGAACATGTTCTCAGTCAGATCCATCATTCCGTAATAGTCGGTGTATGCCTGGTACAGCTCCATCAGTGTGAATTCCGGATTGTGTCTGGTGTCCAGACCTTCGTTACGGAATACACGGCCGATCTCGAAGACACGCTCCATGCCGCCGACGATCAGTCTCTTCAGGTACAGCTCCAGGGAGATACGCAGCTTCACGTCCTCATCCAGTGCATTGTAGTGGGTCTCGAAAGGTCTTGCAGCTGCACCGCCGGCATTGGATACCAGCATGGGAGTCTCTACTTCCAGGAAACCCTGTCCGTCCAGATAACGGCGGATGGCACTGATAATCTTAGAACGCTTTACGAAAGTATCCTTAACGTCCTGATTCATGATCAGGTCGGTATAACGCTGACGATAACGGATATCGGTATTGGTCAGGCCGTGGAACTTCTCAGGCAGGATCTGTAAGCTCTTGGACAGCAGTGTTACCTTTGCCGCATGTATGGAGGTCTCGCCGGTCTTGGTCTTGAAGACTTCACCCTCGATACCTACGATATCGCCCACATCGTACTTCTTGAAATCCGCATAGGACTCTTCTCCGATGCTGTCTCTTGCTACATATACCTGGATGTTGCCGGGCAGATCCTGTACATTACAGAAGGATGCCTTACCCATGACACGTTTGGACATTACACGTCCGGCGATACGGACGGTCTTGCCTTCCAGTTCTTCGAAATTATTCTTGATATCGGTGCTGTGATGGGTCACATCATATTTGGTGATCTGAAAAGGATCCTTGCCTGCCTGCTGCAGGTTAGCCAGCTTCTCGCGCTTTACCTTAAGCAGCTGATGAATATCCTGCTCCTGTACATTTGTGTTCTGTGTATCTGCCACTTTTTTCCACTCCTTACTCTGTCTTACTTACTCAACGTTACTTCTCTGGATCTCCAAAATCTTATATGAGAATACACCTGCGGGTGTCTCTACTTCAACGGTATCGCCGACCTTATGGCCGATCAGTGCCTTACCTACGGGGCTCTCGTTGGAGATCTTGCCCTTTAAGCTGTTCGCCTCGGTGGAACCTACGATCTTGTAATCCAGCTCTTCGCTGTATTCAATATCCAGGATCTTGACCTGGCAGCCGATGTTGATCTTATCCAGATCTACTTCATCCTCGACTACGACTTCTGCGTTCTTCAGGATCTTCTCCAGCTCTTCGATACGGGCTTCGATGTCTCTCTGCTCATCCTTCGCTGCATCGTACTCAGCGTTCTCGGACAGGTCTCCCTGCTCTCTTGCTTCCTTGATCTTCTGGGCAACTTCCTGACGTTTTACCACTTTCAGATCATGTAACTCATCCTCATATTTTCTGAGGCCTTCGTAGGTCAAAATGTTTTTCTTTTCCTGCATGATACCGCACCTTCCTGTTTTCTATATTTTGCGTTACCGACACTCCCGGCAACTATACTAGCCTAATCAACCGAGTTATTATACCCATTTTTACTGATGGTGTCAAGGTATTCCAAGGCTTTTCGCGGGTCTTTCCACTCTTTTTTCATGGAAAAATAACGGATCTGCGGACATCCGGACGTGACACGGCGTTCCTTTTCCTCCGATGCCGGAAAATCCAGCCAGACGCTGCCCGCTGCCAGCCCGCCGCCGTAGACCTTTTCATTGTCGCAAAAATCCAGTACCACGCAGGGTTTCGTCCCCTGCAGCCGTACTCGTCCGTAGTCCGCATTTTCCGCAAGCAGCCGGATCTCCGGGATCAGACCGTACTCATCCT
>ERZ1027215.1014-NODE-1014-length-9255-cov-5.966957_pt1 | contig 9255 bp, 8 predicted proteins | sample MGYA00519481_ERZ1027215 | MGnify/ENA primary metagenome ERZ1027215 (study PRJEB26926, sample SAMN06164487) | human gut metagenome | biome: ENVO:00009003; feature: ENVO:2100002; material: ENVO:00002003 | host: Homo sapiens | place: USA | collected 2012 ... | reverse complement strand
GAGATTAGCGAGTGTCTCGTGGGCTCGGAGATGTGTATAAGAGACAGATGTGGAAGCGTTGGCAGGTAGTGAAATATCGAATCCAGGTTGTGACCCCAGTTGGGATAGAGAATGTTGTGTTTGCTTTAATGTACATCATACATATGCATATGCTAATGGTAAAAATAGTTGTGAAACTCGAAAGAATTGTCATTATTAGTGGAATTTGACAGCTTAATGGTTGCTTAAAGACTATAAATAGAGCACTGTAGAATATTTATAAAATTCGTTGGATTATGTAACTATTTTGCGGTGCTCGCTAATAAAAAATAGTATATAATGAAAACATATTATTATTTGCTTATACTTTTTTTCTTGTACGGCTGTGCAAATGAGAAAAAACAGAATGTAGAATATGTGAGTGCAACTTATGAGTTGCTGGATGATGAAATAGCAACTACCATGCCGGGAACCTTACGCGTAGCCGGTGATTTTTTGGTGTGGGAGGACCCTTTTGCGCGCGACTATTTTGTACATGTGCACGAAAAAGAGACCGGTCGTAAAGTGGGAGTGATGGGAAAGGTAGGAGAAGGTCCGCGTGAATTTATCACAGGAGGTATAAATGGCTCATGTATCGACAATCGTTTTTTTGCCGTGGATGCTAATGGAAAGACGCGTGGCTTCTTGTCTCTTGATAGCTTGTCGCAAGGTAAAGATGCGTTTATTCCTATGACGGAAGAGGAACGGTTATCGCGTCCTGCCATGGCTGAATATGCCAAGAATGTGTATATTGGAATTGCGGATGCTGGTGCGGAACATTGTTTTGAAACCCTATTGCATGGGCAGACTTCTTCGTTTGGCAATTATCCCATTCCGCAGGTGAAACAATATTTAGGGGGAGAGAGAGGATATAATGCATCTCGTGGAGTATTTGTCTGTTCTTGTTATGATTTCCCTTATTTAGCATTGTATCAGCAGGGTGAGGATGAATTTTCATTTGTATGGGAATGGCGAACGGATGGTGACGAATACGAGATTCGGAACAATGAGGTGATTTTTGACCGCAGGGTAAAAGGTGTCCGGGGACTCTGTATGAGTAAGGATTTTATTATTACATTGCAACGAGACCGTAGTAAAGATGATACGGATGAATCTACAGTGGGAAGGGATGCAAGCAAATGCCCTCGTACTGTTTTCTTGTATGATTATGATGGAAATTTAGTGAAGATTGTTGATTTGGGTATTCCCGTAATGCGTATAGCATCTGAAGAACAGAGTAATACGTTGTATGCCATAGGGGTGAATCCGGATTTTGTCTTGGTGAAATATGAATTATAAGATAGGGCATTTAATCGTTATTTGCGTTGCACTACTTCTTTGTGTGGCTTGTGGGGAACAGCGTAATGCTGTGGCTGTCGTCTATAAAGAACATTTTCCTATAGATACAATGCTTCCTATTAAGACATATCCGGCAGAAGAATTGGTACGTCCCGCTCGGATGAATAGAATCAACAATCGGGTGATTGCTTTTGGGGGATATGAAGAAGTAGGAATCTATGATTACCCCGATTTAAAATTCATAAAGAAAATGGTGCTTCCCGGTCGTTTTTCTGTTTCTCAAGGAAAAGATTGTTTGTATCTTGAATCGGGAGGAGAAGTGGATGCCTATACCTTGAAAAGTGATTCCTTGTGTAAAACATCTTCTTTTTTTATTGATAAAGTAAGTGAAAATATTGGGACGGTGCAAGAGTTGAATCCCGGGGTGTATATATATGCAGATAGGAGAAAACATCCGGGAGTGTCTGAATATCATGTGACAGATATTCAGACGGGAAGGAATGTCTCAGGGGGGAATTATCCGGAAAATGATATTCGTTTTAAGAATTTGGAAAGCTTTAAATCGGCTTATTATCATTATCTGATGATGAAACCGGATAGGAGTGCTTTTGTGGTTACTTACGCTTCTTTGAGACGTATCCGGATCTATGATCGGAATGAAAATTTGCGGCATGACGTCTTTCTGGAAGGTGGGCTGGGAAATTACAAGGTAGTTCCCGCTCGCCCTTCAGAGCAGTATTGGCATTTTAGTTGTCCGTTTGTAACGGATAGGTATATTTATTTGATAAATCCGAATCAGTTGGGTGCGGGGCCTTTGCTTCCGCATTGCAATTTGTTGGTTTTGGATTGGGAAGGGAATTTGGTCGCTAAATATCGTTTCAGTGTGCTTATCAATGATATATTTGTAGATGAAGAGAGAAAAATTCTTTGTGGAAGTTGCTCTGATTATGAAAGTACACGATTCTTCAAGATGGATTTATTAGATAATTGATTGAAGGTAGTTTATAAATGATAACTTATGAAGAATTTTATAATAATAATCTTAGGTTTTGTGGTATTTGCTTCATGTGGAAAATCCAATAAAGACAAATCTTTTTCTTTGTTACAGAAATGGATAGGAAAAGAATTGAGTTTGCCTGCTAGGTCGGTTTTTACGATTCAAGGAAAAGATACGGTAGAATATTCCATTCAAAACACATATAAAATATTGACTTATATTGATTCTACGGGTTGTACCAGTTGTAAATTGAAACTTGCTGAATGGGAAAAGTTTATCACCGTAGTCGATTCTATACGACCTCATACGGTACAGTTCCTTTTTTTCTTGTGTCCTAAAAATGGAATGGAGATATATCAAACTTTACGGGTGGAAAGGTTTAAACATCCGATTTGTATTGATGAAGGAGACTACTTGAATAAGTTGAATCATTTTCCTGCTGATATGGCATTTCAAACTTTTTTGTTGGATAATGATAATAGAGTTGTAGCTATGGGTAATCCTATCCATAATTTGAAAGTAAGAGAGCTCTATTTGAAGATTATACAAGGCAGAGAAGTAAAATCTGATGATGAAGACAATGTTGTTCAAACAATTGTTGATGTGGATAAAGTTTCGACATCTATGGGGAATTTCGACTGGCAAAAAGAACAGAAGGTTACTTTTATCATGAAAAATGTAGGCGATAAACTGTTGGCAATAGAAGGGGTGGATACGTCTTGTGGCTGTATTTCTGTAGAGTACTCTAAAGAGCCGGTTCGTCCGGGAATGGATTTGAATTTGTCTATTATTTATAAGGCAGAACATCCTGAACATTTTAGTAAAACAGTAAGAATACATTGTAATTCGGAGTCATCTCCGATAATACTTACGGTTTCTGGTAATGCACAGTGAGTGTTTAAAAAAGTAAAAACGAAAATTAATAAGGTATGAGGAAATCTGTGTGGTTGTTTACATTATTGCTTCTTTGCTCTTGTGTGAACAACCATCGTTTGAGTAAAGCGCTTGAACTGGCTGGGAGTAATCGGGGCGAGTTAGAAAAGGTACTTATCCACTATAAAGATAGTGGGGAGAAATATAAAGCAGCTTGCTTTTTGATTGAGAATATGCCTAAATGTTACAGTTACAAAGGGTGGCTGATAGATACGTTGAGATATTGGAAAGCAACTACGGATTCTTTTGGTATCATTGATAGTAGTCAAGTAGCAAAATGGGAGAAATATCCGGCTTCGATGATGAATAAAGAGTATGATATTCATGTTATAACTGCTGATTATCTGATTCGTAATATAGATCAAGCCTTTGTGGTCTGGAAGAAAAGGCCTTGGAATAAAGATCTTTCCTTTGATGATTTCTGTGAATTGATTCTTCCTTATCGTATCGGTGATGAAACGCTTGAAGACTGGCGGAGTGTATACAGCGAGGAATTCTCGTTTTTATTGGACTCTGTTTATATAGGAACAGATGTAATGGAAGCCACGAAGGTTGTTATGGAGAACCTAAGGGAAAGGGGATTTCGGTTTAATAATGACTTTGATTCACCTCATATGGGTGCTCTTTTCCTATTGGAGCATCGGGCCGGAAAATGTGTGGACATGTGTGATTTTGGACTTTATGTTTTGCGCTCATTAGGAATTCCGGCCACAGCAGACGTGTATTTCTTTGAATCGGAATCCCGAATGGGCCATATCTGGGATGTAGTGAGAGATTCTTTGGGAAATTTTGTTAATATAAACTCTTTCCATGTGGCTAAATTTAAGTGGGACGTGGACGGAAGAAGGATAGGGAAGGTATTTCGCTATTGTTATGGTCTACAAAAAGAGAAACTGAAGTTTCTGAGTGTGAAAGATGAGATACCTCCCTTGTTCAGACATTGTTTTGTGAAGGATGTTTCTGAAGATTATTTTAAAGATGATTTGGTGTTGGATTTAAGTGATGTAGAAGACGACTATGTATATTTGGGAGTATTTCGTCCGCAAACGGCAGGAGAGGGAGTGGATATAGCTAAATTGAGGAAAGGAAAAGCGACTTTCAATAATATAGAGGCTAAAATGATATATATGCCTCTTGCTTATGAGAATTCAACCTATAAGCCCATAGGTTATCCCTTTTTCTTTGACGGTAAGGAGGCACATCCTTACATTCCTGATTTGTCTGTAAAGGATACTGTCGTTTTAAAAAGAAAAGCTGCTTTCTTTGACTGGATTAGATACTGTTTCAATATCATGGTAGGCAGTAAATTTGAGGTGTCAAATAGAAAAGATTTTTCAGGGAATGAACCATTTTATTGTATTTGCGATACCCCACATACCAACCGTACTTTTATACATTTGCCAGAACCGGTGAAAGGACGGTATGTTAGGTTCTCTACGCCAAAAGATATACGTATTGAATTGGCCGAGTTGTCTTTCAGTTATGATGGAGTGAAGGTGAATCCTCTGAAAATAGAAGGAGATGTTTCGGAAAATAAGTATCTTAAAATAGATAATATTATTGACGGTGACGTGCTTACTTACTATTTACCTAAAAAGGGAGGTGCTTCTATGGTGATTGATTTTGGTAAGGAGATATGTTTCAATGAATTGATGTATATGCCCAGAAATGATGATAATTTTGTCCGTATAGGCGATGTTTATGAGTTGTTTTATCATGGGGGAAAAGATGGATGGATTTCGTTGGGACAGAAAAAGGCTACCGATACTTTTTTGGTGTATGACAACATGCCTAGGGGCGCACTTTTTTATCTTCATGACATCACACGTGGCAAAGAGGAGCAAGTATTTCGGATTGAGAACGGAAAGCAGGTTTTCATATCAAATTTTGGGAAATGAGGTTTCGGAATAATTTATTCTTGCGTAAGTTGTTGGCTTGGGGCATTAATTTAGTCAATGGATTGTGTTTTGTGGCTTTTGGGGGACTGCTGGCTCAGTTGTTGCTTGCCATTTCCTTTAAGATTCCTTCTGATTCGATGGAACCTTCCTTGTTGGCAGGAGACTATATTCTGGTTGATAAGTGCTCAAAAGGAGCGAGGCTGTTCGATGTGTTTGCCGCATTGGAAAGGAAAGAGGTTAAGATTCATCGTATGCCCGGATGGAGGGAGTTCAAGAGGAATGATGTGCTTGTATTCAATTTTCCTTATCCGGGAAGTTGGGACAGCATTGCCTTTGATGTAATGTCATATTATGTAAAGCGTTGTATAGCAGTTCCGGGAGACACTTTGGAAATCAAGGACTGCCATTATAGGGTGAAAGGGCATGACGGATACTTGGGGAATACTGCTGCACAAGATAAATTGCAAAAATTACTTGACTCCGAGGAATTTGTGAATAGGGGAATAGTGGTTGAAAGTTATCCTTTTAATAAAGAACTGGGCTGGAGCATTGCGGAATTTGGACCATTGTATATACCGGCTAAGGGAAGTGTGGTAGAGATGGATTCACTGAACCGGATGCTTTATAGAAATCTGATAGAATGGGAACAGAAGGAGAAACTGACGTTCAAGAGGGATACTGTATTATTGGGAGACAGTGTTATAAGCAGATACTGTTTCCGTGAGAATTATTATTTCGTATCCGGTGACAAGATGGAAAACTCGAAAGATTCACGCTATTGGGGACTGTTGCCTGAACCTTTTATTGTAGGCAGGGCTCTACGTATTTGGAAATCGAAGGATGATAGGTCAGGAAGTATAAAATGGGGACGGGTATGGAAGAAAATAGAATAAGGCAAACGGGAAATGCAGAATAAGGATTTTTACATAGGGAGATGGATTACGAAATGTTTGCTGATATGTTTCATGGTGGCATCGTGCAGCCGGTATCCAGCCAGAGTGGAAGAAATGCTTGCCTTGTCGGGTAGTAATCGTGCGGAATTGGAGAAAGTGCTGGAGCATTATGTAGACAGTGCGGAGAAGCGTGAGGCTGCTGAATTTCTGATAGCAAATATGGTAGGTATTTATGTCGTGGATTCTGCTGTGCAAGAACGGCTTGCTCCTTTCTATGAACAATGCGACACCTTGCGGGAGCTTTACAAGGACAAGCAGCGGATGCGTTGGGTGAATGGGGTGGATAGTTTGTGGAGTGCTTTTCGGGATGGAAGGAATGTCGACATCAGTACTGTACCTCTTTTGCAGGTGGTGACGGCACGCCAGATGATAGCCGAGATTGACCTTGCCTTTCGTGTTTGGAAAGAGAATGTATATTCACGGGATTGCCCTTTCGAGGAGTTTTGTGAGTACATACTTCCTTTCTATCGAGGCAGTTTTGTGCTGGACGGATCGCGTGCTGATTTTGCAAATGAGTATAAAGGATTCTTTTCCCGCAATAACAGTACATTCAATGCCGATGTGGACTCGTTGATGCGTCTGCAAGCAAAGATCGCTTTTTCTTCTTTTAATGGGGCGAATGTGCCGGCTGTCAGTTGTGGAGCGCTGCAAAAAATGGGTGGTGGGACATGTGTCGAAAAAGGGGTATTCAACTCTTTGTTGTTTTCTGCTTTAGGTATGCCTATAACAGTCGATTTTGTACCATTGTGGGGAAATAGGGCGGGCGAGCATTCGTGGAATGTGCTGGTGATGAATGGGAAACATTATGCTTTTGATCCCTTTGTGACACATCGGAATTGGTTCCACAATCGGCTTTACGCTAATCTGGGGCTACATGCGATGTTTGGGTTGGGAGAATTTCGCTGTCCAAAAGTGTATAGGAAGACTTATGCCACACATGTAGAGGCTACCTTGCTGGACAAAGGGGTTGCGATGGAGGATATCCCTTCGTTGTTTAGGAATTTCAAGATGATAGATGTTTCGGCACAATACTTTGAAGGGACTGACGTAGAGGTGGAGCTGACAGAGGGCACACCGGAAGATGCTGAATATGCCTATCTGTGTGTATCTGATTCTAAAGGATGGGCTCCGGTACAATTTGGAAAAATAGAGGGTAGAAAAGCTGTGTTCAGGGATATGGGGCGGAACATAGTGTACTTACCTGCTTATTATAGGAAAGGATGTATACTGCCTGCCGCTCCACCTTTGTGGTTGAAGGCGGATGGGGAGACGGTATTGCTGGATGGCAAGACTCCGGGAGAAGACACATTGGCAGTAAGGAATATGATGTTGACACCTTATTGGAATAGCAGGTACGCCAAATGTCTGAGAGATGCAAGTATCACGGTACAGGCTGAGGACGGAAAAGAAGACACGTTGTGTAATTTTGACAGAGAACTTCCGGCAAGGCGTATGGTATACGATATATGTCATGATTCCGGGGTGCGTTTTCTCAAGATGCATCTGCCGACGGATAGCATGGCATTGGGAGAACTCGCTTTTTATACCCGGGAGGGACGGGTGAAGAATCCGCGTATTTCGTCTGCTCTGGAGCCTTTGTCGGAAACCAGGATGGAAACTGTGTTCGATAGGTTTACTGCCACTTGTTTTCGGGCAAAAGTAAAGGAGAAAGTTCTGGAGATAGACTTGGGAGAAACATGCCGGTTGACGTCGGTGGTGATAGTCCCTTATGTGACGTCGCAGATAACTGACGACAGTGTATATGGGCTGTATATATGGAAAGAAAGCGGTTGGCAACTGTTGGAAGAACGGGAAGGGGATAAGTGTGGCGTTTTATTCTTTGAAAATGTGCCGGGAAATGGGTTGTTCAGGTTGGACAGACACATGGGAAATGGTAAGGAATATACTGGCCGGATTTTTGTTTATAAAGATGGAGAAATGTTGTTGATGTAAAAAGAAAATGGAGACGAACGATAGACAGAAAAGTTGGTTGAAAGTGTGGGGAGGCAGATTGTTGAATATGATCTTCTTCTTTTGTATGTTGTTTGTGGTATATTTGGTATCAGGAGTCTTTATAGTTACTTCCTTCAAGATTCCTTCCGATTCGATGGAACCGTCTTTGCAGACGGGTGATTGTATATTGGTAGATAAATGTTCAAAAGGAGCGAGGCTGTTCGATGTGTTTGCCGCATTGGAAAAGAAGGAGGTGAAAATTCACCGTATGCCTGGGTGGAGGAAATTCAAGAGGAATGATGTGCTTGTATTCAATTTCCCTTATCCGGGAAGATGGGACAGCATTGCCTTTGATGTAATGTCATATTATGTAAAGCGTTGTATAGCAGTTCCGGGAGACACTTTGGAAATCAAGGACTGCCATTATAGGGTGAAAGGGCATGACGGATACTTGGGGAATACTGCTGCACAAGATAAATTGCAAAAATTACTTGACTCCGAGGAATTTGTGAATAGGGGAATAGTGGTTGAAAGTTATCCTTTTAATAAAGAACTGGGCTGGAGCATTGCGGAATTTGGACCATTGTATATACCGGCTAAGGGAAGTGTGGTAGAGATGGATTCACTGAACCGGATGCTTTATAGAAATCTGATAGAATGGGAACAGAAGGAGAAACTGACGTTCAAGAGGGATACTGTATTATTGGGAGACAGTGTTATAAGCAGATACTGTTTCCGTGAGAATTATTATTTCGTATCCGGTGACAAGATGGAGAACTCGAAAGACTCACGCTATTGGGGATTGTTGCCTGAACCTTTTATTGTAGGCAGGGCTCTACGCATTTGGAAATTGAAGGATGATAGGTCAGGAAGTATAAAATGGGAACGGGTATGGAAGGAAATAGATTGAGTGAAGTTAGGCAGATAACTGTATGGGTGATGCTTTGGATGGTCTCTATGACCTTATTTTCATTGGTTGGCTTTGATGCCTCCGGTCTCCTTCCGGGAGAAACAGTCGGGCAATGGGTGCACTTTGACAAGACTTCTCTTTGGGGGACAGGATGTATTCTGCTGGTATTTTTCTTTATGACTCGCAATCGTTTGATAACGTTGGATTCTGTGATTTCCTGGACATTGGTTGTTTGGGCTGGCATTGAGGCTGTTTGGGGATTGAGGCAGCTTTATGGTTATGCTGTGTCCAACC
>ERZ1027215.1001-NODE-1001-length-9348-cov-5.314215_pt1 | contig 9348 bp, 9 predicted proteins | sample MGYA00519481_ERZ1027215 | MGnify/ENA primary metagenome ERZ1027215 (study PRJEB26926, sample SAMN06164487) | human gut metagenome | biome: ENVO:00009003; feature: ENVO:2100002; material: ENVO:00002003 | host: Homo sapiens | place: USA | collected 2012 ... | reverse complement strand
AGATTAGCGAGTGTCTCGTGGGCTCGGAGATGTGTATAAGAGACAGGTTTAAGAATCACCATCGACTACCGCAACGGCGGTCTGCACCAATTACTGAACTTGATAAAGGACGAAGGCATGCTGGAAAACTGCAACTTCACCTTCAGCAAGGAGTATCATGCCAAATGCTTCAGAAAGATGGCACCCGAGGTAAGAACCCTGCAAGCCTACATCAAAAGTGAAAAAGACATAGAGCATGTCGTAAAGGAACTGCACCCCGACATCGCTGTCGTCTGGATTGACTCCCTTACCCCGCAATTCGTAAAGAAATGCCGTGAGCACAACCTGCAGGTACTGGCACTCGTCCTGGGGCTGGACGACAAGACGGAAGAGAACCAGAAGGCGGTCGACCTGGGGGTAGACATCATAGCGACGGACCATCCGGAAAAGTTCATCATGAAATACGGGCAACCGTCCATGTAAGGCAAGAGACCTGCCGCGCTCAAGTCAGCAAATGATAGACACCGCCCACCATTGCCTTGACCACTCCCTTCATCTCCAACTCAAAAAGCAAGGCACTCATCCGGTTGACGGGTATGTCCGCTTCCACCACCATCGCATTGATATGGAGGTCTCCCTGCCGCATAAGGATGCGCACAACAAGCTCCTCCTCTTCCGTCAGTTCCGGAAAGAGATTACGCTGAATACCTTCTGTCCGGGCAGGCTGCTCCGCTACGGCCCAGCCCATAATCTGCACAAACTCTTCCGCACTCTGGATAAGGGCGGCCTTGTTGTCGCGTATCAACCGGTTACAACCGATGGAAGATTCGTCCGTAACACGCCCCGGAACGGCAAAGCAGTCACGATGATATCCCTCTGCCAACTCTGCAGTGATAAGGGAACCTCCCTTTGCGGCAGATTCCACCACAATGGTAGCATCACTCATACCCGCCACAATACGGTTGCGGCTGACGAAATTATGCTTGTCCGGATTCGTCCCGGTAAGGAATTCGGTCAACAGTCCGCCTTGTGCCAGCATGTCGATGGCTGTTTTCCGGTGTACATACGGATAGATGCGGTCCAGTCCGTGAGCAAGGACAGCAACGGTAGGGAGATGATTTGCCAAAGCGGCCCGATGGGCATGGATATCTATCCCGTAAGCCAGTCCGCTTACTACCAGCACATCGGGACAAAGAACGGCCAAATCGCGCAGGAAGTCGGCACAGAATTGCTTGCCGTAATCGGTGGCACGGCGTGTACCTACCATATCGACGACATGCAGGCGGTTGAAATCGGTGTTTCCTTTAAAGAAAAGTACAATCGGTGCGTCCTCACATTCACGCAAGCGGGAAGGGTAAGCCTCATCCTTCAACGTCAGGCAGGAAAGGCGGTTCTTCTCTACAAACTCCATCTCCTGCTCGGCACGCAGAAAGGCAGCGGGACAATCAAGGGCCGTCACTACCCCCGGATTCACACCGGGCATGATTTCGGGGAGCTCCTTCCGCCGACTGAATACTTCGGCAGCACTGCCCGTACCCTCTATTAAACGCTTTGCCCCGATATGTCCTATACCGGGGCAAAGTGTGAGAGCTATACTGCAAATCCGTTCGTCACTGTTCATTCCACCAAAGATTACACGGACTTACCCGGGTTGAGATAAGGGGCAAAAAGGCGGTCGAACAGTTCGCTGTCGCTCAACCGGCCATTGACTACACACACGGTCTCGACCACGCCCTTGAGGCAGACCTTACCGTCGGAAGCACGGAAGATGTCTTGATAGAAGACGTACTTGATGCCTTCCTTCTTCATATAAAGCTTGGAGACAAACTCGTCACCACTCCTCAGGGGAGTCTTGAAAGCCATATTGATACGTGCCACTACCGGGTCTACCCCCTGCTCGTGCAGTCCGGCAAAGCTGACGCCGGCACTCAACAGAAACTCATGGCGCGTATGCTCCAGATAATGCTGATAATTGGCATTATTGACGATGCCTTGCAGGTCGCATTCATAGTCGCGCACCTTCATGGGAAGTTCATAGATATAATTCATATTTACTATTGGACTATTTACTATTTGATACTTAGCCACGTTGTTTCTCCACATCCAAGCCTTTGAACTTCTTCAGTTCCTCTACGCTGACCAGCTTGTAGAGTTTGTCACTGGGACGTATTTTCACCGATTTCATCGAGAAATGCTGGCCTTTCTTTACAGTCTGCACGGGTTTCAAATCGACGCGTGCCTCGTCCAAAGTGACGAATTCGGCACCCGTTGTGGGACCCGTAATCAGCAACTTGTCGCCTACGCTCACTTCGGCTGCTTCTACCAGGAACTCTGCCACACCGATGTTTGAGAAGTAGCGGATGCCCTTACCCACATAGATTTTACGTTCCGTAGCGGCAGAGCCGTAGTTCTTGGTCCATTCGCCCAAGCGTTGTCCCAAGTAGTAGCCGTCCCAGAAACCACGATTGAAGACCGTCTTCAAACGTTCGTCCCACCGGGCAATCTTCTCATCGGTGAATGTATCGTCCAGATAGGAACGGATGGCTTCTTTGTAACACTCCACTACCGTGCGCACGTACTCGGGTCCGCGGGCACGTCCTTCTATTTTGAAAACACGAACACCTGCATCCAGCATCTTGTTCATGAAGTGGATAGTTTTTAAGTCTTTGGGGGACATGATGTATTGGTTGTCCACCTCCAATTCCACATCCGTCTCCTTGTCGCGCACCGTATAACTACGGCGGCATACCTGCATGCAAGCACCACGGTTGGCAGAGTGGTTCATCTCATGCAATGAGAGATAACACTTTCCGCTGACTGCCATGCAAAGGGCACCGTGGCAGAACATCTCTATACGTATCTGCTCTCCGCTGGGTCCACAGATATTCTCCTCACGGATATGGCGGTAGATTTCTGCCACTTGCTCCAGATTCAACTCACGCGCCAGCACCACCACATCGGCAAACTGCGCATAGAAGCGCAGGGCTTCCACGTTGCTGATGTTGAGCTGTGTGCTGAGGTGTACCTCCTGCCCTATCTGCCGGGCATAACTCATCACTGCCACATCAGCGGCAATGACTGCCGAGATGCCTGCCGCCTTTGCCGCATCTACAATAGTACGCATCAGCGGAATGTCATGGTCGTATATAATGGTATTGACGGTGAGGTAGCTCTTCATGCCATGTTCGTCGCACGTCCGGGCTATTTCCCGCAAATCGTCGATAGTGAAGGTATTTGCCGAACGGGCACGCATGTTCAGGTTCTCGATACCGAAATAGATGGAGTCGGCACCTGCTTGTATGGCTGCTGCGAGAGATTCGCGCGAGCCTACCGGTGCCATGATTTCGAAGTCACTGATTGAGTGTTTCATCATTTCTTTTTGAATTAGAGTATGCAAAGGTAGGCTTTTTTCTGTACTTTTGCGGACAAATCCGCTTAGATTATGAAGATTAAAGATATAGACCTGGGCCCACGCCCCGTATTCCTCGCCCCGATGGAGGACGTCACCGACCCTGCTTTCCGCCTGATGTGCAAGCACTTCGGAGCAGACATGGTATATACCGAGTTCGTTTCTGCCGATGCCTTGATACGCTCCGTAGGCAAGACCCAGCAGAAACTGAACATCAGCGATGAAGAGCGGCCCGTAGCCATACAGATATACGGACGGGACACCGCCACCATGGTAGAAGCCGCCCGCATTGTGGAGCAGGCACATCCGGACACGCTGGACATCAACTTCGGCTGCCCCGTGAAGCGCGTTGCCGGCAAGGGTGCCGGTGCCGGTATGCTACAGAACATTCCGCTGATGCTGGAAATCACTCGTGCCGTGGTAGATGCCGTGAAGATTCCCGTCACCGTGAAGACCCGCCTGGGCTGGGATGCCAACAGTAAAATCATCGTAGACCTTGCCGAACAGTTGCAGGACTGCGGCATTGCCGCCCTCACCATCCACGGCCGTACCCGCGCCCAGATGTATACCGGCGAGGCGGACTGGACACTTATCGGCGAGGTGAAAAAGAACCCACGCATGCACATTCCCATCATCGGCAACGGTGATATCACCACTCCCCAACGGGCCAAAGAATGCTTCGACCTCTACGGTGTGGACGCCATCATGATAGGCCGTGCCAGCTTCGGCCGCCCGTGGTTTTTTAAAGAAGTGAAGCATTATTTGGAGACGGGCGAAGAACTCCCTCCGCTGAGTTCTGAATGGCGGCTGAACGTACTCCGCCAGGAAGTGGAAGACAGCGTCAACCTGCTGGATGAACGACGGGGCATACTGCACGTGCGCCGCCACCTGGCAGCAAGCCCGCTCTTCAAAGGGATTCCCAATTTCCGCGACACCCGGATAGCCATGCTGCGGGCAGAGACGAAGGAGGAACTGTACCGCATCTTCGAAGAGATAGAACCGTTGCTGCCATAGGAGAAAACCGCATACGATTTTTACCATCGAGTCCGACACTTGAGCAATCATCCTCACGCCCCTTCTTGAATAGCTTCTGAGAGGGGGGCTATTCAGACGCAGATGACACGCTTTGTTGCCATCCGCATAACTCACTGTCTGTCAGCAAGAAATTTTGCCAACCACTTGCCTTGCCCTTGGCAAACTTTTGCCATGCCTATGGCAAAGTTTTGCCAACGCGGTGGCAAAGTCTTGCCAATGGGAAGGCAAAACCTTACCAACAAGGAGGCAAGAAAAAAAACATTGTTTCTTTGGCAGAAAGAAACAAGTCCCTATATTCGTCTTCCCAAGAAAGAAAGAATCCCATAAATATGTCTTTATGAAAAAGAAAAAACTGCTCAAACAGCTCATCGTAAACTTCCAGCATTCACTTCCGGCAGAAGTTTATCCGCGTACATTGGTATTGCCCACAGACAGTGGAAAGATAATCACCGTGCCCGACTAGCGGAACATCGGCTGCGCAAACCATCGCTTGAACATCCACGTGGCCAGGATATAAATGCCGAAAGCCGATACGAAACCCACGATAGAGTCTATCAGGTAATGTGCCTGGATATAGACCGTAGCCCCGCACAACAGCAGATAGAAAGGAAACAAGCAGGCAAACAGACGCTTGCTGCCACGCCATGCCATAATCATCAGTACCGTAGACATTCCGACGTGCGAACTGGGAAAAGCAGCCGTGGGACGCTCACCCACCTGCTGGGAACTCTCCACCAGGTTGTAGAAGAAGCCGTGCTCATAGCCCGGACCGGGAAGAAGTTCCTGATGGTGATGGAAATAGTCACCGATGGACGGGAAGATACCTTGCGCCACATGGTCGCTTCCAATGGCGGGGAAGTAGAACTGCGGCCCGGCAACGGGGACGAAGATATAAATAAGGTAATAGATGAAGAAAGCAGTGACGATGACGAACGAAACCTTCTCGAAAAGGTCGAAACGATAAAGGAAATACCACACCACCACCAGCAGAATCATCGGATAATAGAAGAAGTACCCCATATTAAACGGCTCGCTCACCCACATCTGCGGAAACCTTTCACAGAACCACACAGCAGGCTGTCCACCAAACATCCATTGCTCCACCGACGCGAACACGTGGTCGAGATTGGGGAATATCCGGTTGAACTCAAAGGTGTCGGGATACCAATAGGAAAGCAGTGACATTTGGATGGCTATGCGCACAAAGGCAGAGAACTTGCAGGGTGCCAGCCGGTAAAGATACATCAGCAGGAACGTCATACCCGCAATGACAACACGGTCTGCAAGCATCTGCACCGGATGATCCATTTCCTGAGAAAGAAACAGAATGAGAATGGAAGTCAGCAAATTGTATATCAGCGTAATCTTCTCTACCGCAAAAAGCCCCTTACGGGTTTCTACCCTTTTAAATAAATCTAAAGCCATCCCTTATCCTTATACCAGGCAATGGTTTCCTTTACACCCCGTTCCAGGTCGTACTCAGGACTGAAGCCCAGTTCCTCGACGGCCGGTGTGATGTCACACTGCCAGTTGCGTTGTTTCATTATTCTATACTTGTCCGAATTGAGCGTACTGGTCTTGTTCTGCCGCTTCGCCCAAAATTCAGCGAGCAAAGATACGACTTTCAATACAATTAACGGACATCTCAGGCGAATAACAAACGGATTGCCCAATTCTTTCCTTATCAAATCGGAAAAAGCACGGCTGCTATACACCTTCCCGTCAGCCAGGAAATAGGCGCGGCGGGACACCTGCTTCTCTATCCCGAGGAAGACGGCCTGCACGATATCCTTTACATATACAAACGTCAAATCCTGGCGGCAGAAGCCTACAGAAAAGTCCGTATGCTGCCGGATGGACTTTGCCATAAGATAATAATCCTTCTCACGCGGCCCGTATACACCCGTCGGCCGGTAGATGACGTAGGGGAAACCCGGAATACTCTGCAAATAAAGTTCTGTTTTCAGTTTACTGAGTCCGTAGGCGGTATTGGGTGAAGGGGGGTCACTCTCCATAATCGGGTCGTAGGTCCTCTCGCGTACCGGGCCGAACACACTCAGCGTACTGATGAAGATAAACTGCTTGGGAATCATGTTCAGCTCCCTCAGCGTATCGATGAAGTATTTGGTCTGCAGATAATTCACCAAATCGAATTCGTTCTTGTCCACACACTTCGTCACACCGGCACAATGGACAATATAATCAAATTTATTGTAGGTCCCTTTATGTCCCGAGAGTTGTGCCCTCAGTTCATTGGGGTGCGCAAAGTCCAGTTCGAGGAAATGTATCTTGCGGTCACGCAGATACTCGCGGCTGCTGGACGAACGTACACCCGCCCACACACCGAACTTGCGCTTCAACGCCTCCTCCACGATGAAACTTCCGATAAATCCGCTTGCTCCTGTAATTAAAATCGATTCCACTTCTTCAGTTACAAATTACTAATTACTTTTCATCCGGTCCGTCACCTTGACGCTCCTTGTGTTACTCTGTCGCCTCGTTACTCTTCTTCACCGGCTCCACATGGATGCTGACCAGTGTTCCTTTGCCGAACTGCCTTTTCAACTTGTTCTCCACCGCCGTTGCCGTCTCGTGGGCTTCCTCCAGCGAGATGCTGCCATCCATACGCACATGCACCTCGATGGCACAATAACTGCCGATGCGGCGCGTACGAAGGTGATGCGGCGAGCTGATACCGGGAAAAGAGAGAATCGTCTTCAGTATCTCATCCTCCACCTCGGCAGGCAATGATTTCTCCAACAGTTCGTCCACACACGGTATCAACAACTGCACAGCCACCTTCATAATGAAGAAGCTGACAATAACCGCTGCCACCGGGTCCAGCACCCGCCAATGGTCACCCAAAAGAATGGCGCCACCTATACCCGCTGCCGTGCCTATGGACGAAAACGCGTCACTCCGGTGATGCCAGGCATTGGCAACAACCGCCTGCGAATTCAACTTCCTGCCCTTGAATACGGTATATTGATAAAGCACTTCCTTGAAAACGATGGATACCAATGCAGCCACCAGTGCCAGTATACCGGGTTCCTGCAGAGAGCCGCCTTGCAGGAAGCGGTAAATGGAGGAAGCCCCGTTCCAGAAAATGCCGAATCCCACAAACAACAGAAAAATACCGATAATGGCAGTTGCCAGCGTCTCGTACTTGCCATGACCGTAATCGTGTCCTTCATCTTCGGGCTTTGCCGAAATGCGCACAAAAACAATGACAATAATATCTGTAATGAAATCCGACAAAGAATGTACCGCATCCGCCAGCATGGCGGCACTGTGACCTACAATACCTGCAAAGAATTTGAAGACAAGCAAGAGAAAGTTTACCACACTTCCCACAACCGTCACCCGGTAAATGTCTTTTTCCCGTGTGGCATCTGCTTTTTTGTTCAGAGTTTGCATTTCCATCTGCTTTTCGTCTAAGGTACAGCCTATCTTCACTTTGTGTGCAAATATAGTACATAAATCCATTACAATCTGTCGTTCCTTCATTATTTTCAATAGAATGATAATATTTTGAAGTCTGAGTGAACGAAGGAACGTATTTATTTGTTTACTTTGCAAGAGGTAATCACCACAGATTACACAGATTGACACAGAATCTCTATTTATACATAAAATACATCATAACATTATGGCCAAAAAGAAAGAAAAGAAAGCCGGCAAACGCATGAAGAAGAAAGAGCTCGTCAAAGTACTGCTGGAATTCTTCCACACAAAGCAAGACGAAGTATTATCCCTGAAATACATCTTTGAACAACTCCACCTCACCACACATCCGCTGAAGATGCTGTGCATGGACATCTTGTCCGAACTGTCGATGGACGACTACATCACAGAAGTGGACAAGCACAAATACAAGCTGAACAACCACGGCGTGGAAATGACCGGAACCTTCCAGCGCAAGAGCAACGGCAAGAATTCCTTTATACCGGAAGGTGGAGGCGAACCGATATTCGTGGCCGAACGCAACTCGGCACACGCCATGAACAATGATAAAGTGCGTATCGCCTTCTATGCCAAGCGTCGCGGACGCGAAGCCGAAGGAGAAGTCATCGAGATACTGGAACGTGCCAACGACACCTTCGTGGGTACCCTGGAAGTTGCCAAGTCATACGCTTTCCTTGTAACGGAAAACCGTACGCTTGCCAACGACATCTTCATCCCCAAAGAAAAGTTGAAAGGCGGCAAGACGGGCGACAAAGCCATCGTAAAGGTGGTGGAATGGCCCGACAAAGCCAAGAACCCCATCGGCCAGGTAATCGACATCCTGGGGCGCGCAGGAGACAATACCACCGAGATGCACGCCATCCTGGCGGAATTCGGCCTGCCCGGCACCAGCCACATCGTCAACGGCCACGTGCCGGTGCGGGAAAAGAACGGCGAAAGCCCCATCAAGGGCGGCGGACGCCTCGTGGTCATCGACGGCGGCTTCTGCCGCGCCTACCACGAAAAGACCGGCATTGCGGGCTACACGCTGGTGTATTCCAGCCGCACCATGTCCCTGCGTACCCACCAGCCCTTCGAGAGCGCCGAAAAGGCCGTGAATGAGAACCTCGACATCCTTTCCCAGAAGAACATCCTCGAGACGGAGAACCACCGCATCCTCGTGGAGGAGACGGACGAGGGCGAGGTGCTGCGGGAGAAGGTCCACGACCTCAAGCAGCTGGTCCGGGCCTATCAGCTGGGCTGGATCAAGGAGACTTGCAGCGAGGATTGCGTCTGGTAAGGGGTGCTGATTGTAAAATTTTTGAAATAAGAAACAAAAATGTCGAATATCTCCGCAGATTCTGGGCAAAACAGAAAATAATCGGGCAGGGAAAAAGGGGGCTTTGCTTTTTGCCCGAAGTTGTGTATAATAAGATAGTTGTATCGTGAGGGCTGTCTCTTATACACATCTCCGAGCCCCA
>ERZ1027215.998-NODE-998-length-9377-cov-6.618000_pt1 | contig 9377 bp, 8 predicted proteins | sample MGYA00519481_ERZ1027215 | MGnify/ENA primary metagenome ERZ1027215 (study PRJEB26926, sample SAMN06164487) | human gut metagenome | biome: ENVO:00009003; feature: ENVO:2100002; material: ENVO:00002003 | host: Homo sapiens | place: USA | collected 2012 ... | reverse complement strand
GTCTCGTGGGCTCGGAGATGTGTATAAGAGACAGCATACGTACAGACTTGTGCGGACGTATGTATAATTATATGTCCAAAATAAAATTCCATATCAAAGACAAGGGCGTTTTTTAAAAGGCGGTTATCTTTTTTAAAAACGTCTTGATCTTTTTTACCGTTACCGGAACTTTGTAAACCGTCATTCTATGGAAATCCCCCCCTTATGCACACTTCTTGCGAGAAAAAAGCCTGAAAACACCCTACTCCCTATCAAGCCTGAAATAGCCCACAATATATGTATATAACTGAGGACAAGCATGTTACACGAAAACATATTTTAGAACGCTATGAGAGCATGAGAGCATAAGTGAGAACAAATATTTTTACTATATGCATATAAGTTGTTTATAATTAGTCTGTTATACAGGCAGTGAGGGCATGAGGGCATAAACATCCGAACTTCCTCAAGAGAAAAACTGATACGTCAAGAACATTTCCGGAAGCTGTCAGAGAACAAAACAGTCCTTTAAGAACCAAAGTCCTTCCCCACGATTTTGCAGATAAACCTCAAACAGACCGAAAAAACCGCTTGTTAAAAACTTGTTTTTCAATTGAAAGGACAGAGAAGCACTCTTTACAAGGCAAAGTCATTTAAAAAAAGAAATAAAACATTGCCCGCAAATCAAGTCTTGCTAGCTTGTTCAAGAACTTTCTATTTATCACAAACTTCAAACTTTATTAAATCATTAAACCATTTCTACCCGTATTTGTCATCTAGGAAACAATAAATAGATTAGATTATGGAAAAAATTATTGAGAGAAATGTCCCTATTGCAGAAGAGAATGTAACATTATCAGGACAACCGGCAACAAATATGTTCGAAGACTGGAGTGAGAACATAACTGAAACAGATCTTTTGCATGAAGAAAAAGATAAAGGATTCTCCCCTAAAAAGAATCCCAAAAAACTAATGAAAGAAATGGATCAGATAGTACAGGATGACATTAAAAACATTCATTAATAACTATTCATCCAATCCCCTTTACTATTTTACATTTGTCCTAGGCTAGTGTACAAAAATCACTTGGCGAAAAGAGTATAAGGACAACTGAATACAAATAAATTGGAAACAGCTGCCATAAAAAACAGTTGTTTCCAATTTCAATTATGAACAAAATCTCTATGACGGCAAATTAATTAAGATAACAACACAAGTCTTGATGCCATCCTGTTGGAGCATTATTCACCTCAACAGGGGTAAAATGATTTATCGCAATCACATTCTTCACTCCACGTACTATATCTTTTGCAAACAACGCTGCAAGTCCTAATCCCATTACCCATACTAACACAACAAAAAACTTTCTCATATCCTAATATATTTAAATGGTTATTCTTATGACAAAGAGAAAACAAAGCCTATGCCAAAACAAGACTGGCTTTGATTATCAATTAAATACATTAAGAATAAGCTATTTTCAAAGAAAAAGATCCACATTTTCATTGTAGAATATTTCTACACTTTCCCCAACAAACCAGACATGTACATCACTTTGTATCCGGCACAATAAACAACAGGAAGGATAACTTTATAACATTCTTCCTCATCTAAATACATTAATAATATTTATAGTTGGTTAAGCTGCACACAAGTACAAACAACTAACTATAAGCAGTTTCGTTATATTCCCTAATAACAAAACAACCATATTCACTATAAATCGTGTTCATTCATCCCAGGCAACAATTCTTCCTGAATATTTGTCATGCATTTCCACAAACTATACCGTGCTTCAGGATTCATTTTTTCTAGAGAATATAAAACCTCTTTCATATTTGAACGATTCGACAAACTTTCATAAGGACAATCTTTGATCTGTTTACGAAAACCGCGGATACGTGCCATTTCAATTAAATCCGCTTCATGTACCAAGCACATCGGACGAATAATTGTCATCTCAAATTTACGCATCACTAATTTAGGAGGCATTGTACTGAACGCTCCCTGAAAAGTAATATTCATCAACAAAGTTTCCAAGATATCATCCATATGATGTCCTAAAGCAATCTTATTGCACCCCTGCTCCTTTGCCACCGTGAACAAAGCTTTTCTCCGATTCCAAGAACAAAGGAAACAAGGAGACTTCCGAGTGTCGGTACTCGGATCAAAAAAAGTTTCATAATGCACAAACGGCACCCCTAAATCCTCTGAGTAGCCTTTCAGATATTCCAAATCAGATTGATAAGGAATATTTGTCATGCCTACATGCACAGCTATCACTGTAAATTTCGGTTTCAAAATACGTGAACGCCTTGCCAATAGCTCCAACAGAGCCAAAGAATCCTTCCCACCAGAAAGACCTATCAAAATTTTATCACCATCCTCAATCAAGCGATACTTTACCACCCCCTTGTTAAAGCGTTGCTCCAACCTTCGCATTATTTTCTCGTCTTCCGTAAATTGTGCCATACATCTTCTTTAAAAATAGGGCACAAAAGTACATGAAAAGAATGATTTATGGAAGATTTAACAAAATAGAATTATGTAAAGCATGAGAATTCCAATTAATATTTGTATTTTTGAATCTAAATAATACGGATTATAAACTAACTATGTACAAAAAATATATCATTGGTTTATTTACTTTATGCTGCGCAGGCAACGCTGCGGCACAAAGCTTGGCGCAAGCCAAACAACTTTTCCTGAACGGAGAATTTGAACAAGCCAAACCTGCTTTCCAAAAGCTGGTAAAGCAAGCCCCTTCTAACGCCAATTATAATTATTGGTATGGTGCATGTTGTTATGAAACAGGAGAAAAAAAAGAAGCACAGCCCTACCTTGAAAAAAGCGCCGCCCGCAAAGTCATTGACGCATACCGCTACTTAGGAAAACTATATTATGACATCTATCGGTTTGACGATGCCGTAGATAACTACGAACAACACATAGAATGGTTGGAAAAGAAAAAACGCCCTACCGAAATGGCTGAAGCAGAGCTGGAACAAATAAAGCAAGCAGCCCGTATGATAAAAGGAGTGGAAAACATTACTGTAATAGACAGCTTTGTAGTCGATAAAAATGATTTTCTAAAAGCATATAAAATCAGTAGAGAATCGGGGGCACTCTATCACGATCCTGCCATATCCGGGACTGTCTATCAGACCGAAATGGGCAATAAAGTACTCTACGGAAACCAAAGCACAGACGGCAAGATGCAACTGTACTCCCGTATCCGTCTGTTGGACGGCTGGAGCGAGCCCGAACCTCTCACGTCCCTTAATGAACAGGGAAATGTAAACTATCCCTTCTTAATGTCAGATGGCATTACCTTGTATTATGCATCGGATGGAGAAGGCTCTTTGGGAGGATACGATATTTTTGTAACTCGCTATGATTCGGAAAATAGCAATTATCTTCGTCCCGATAATATAGGAATGCCATTTAACTCTCCCGCCAATGACTATATGTATGCCATTGATGAATTCAACAATATCGGCTGGTTTGCTTCAGACCGCTATCAGCCTGATAACAAAGTCTGTATCTATGTGTTTGTACCGAACTCTTCAAAAGAAGTATACAATTATGAAAGTACAGACGAACAGATCATCATAAATGCAGCCAGCCTGCGCTCTATCCGTACCACTTGGAAAGATGAAGAGAAAGTACGAACCGGCAAGCAACGCCTGGCAGCCATAATGTATGCCAAAGAATCCGGAGAACAACAAAAAGACTTCACCTTGATAATAGATGATTCTGCCGTTTACCACACATTGAACGACTTCCGCTCTGCCGAAGCACGCAAACTTTACCAGCAAAGAATACAAAAGCAGAAGGATTATGACAACCTGAAGAAAAATCTGGATGACAAGCGCGAACAATATGCCCAAGGGAACAGTGCACGAAAGAAGAATCTGACACCCGCCATTTTGGAATTGGAAAAACGTACTGAACAACTTCTGAAAGAAATGGCCCAACTGGATATCAGTGTCCGCAACGAAGAAATAAAGAAGTTGAAACACTAATACAAAGATATTTATGGAAGTATTTATTATCGTATCGCTCATCTTGGCAGGACTACTTCTCTTTATTGTAGAGGTTTTCCTTATTCCCGGCATCAGTATAGCCGGAATAGCATCAGCCATCTGCCTGCTATATGCCAACTATTACGCTTTCGACACATTAGGACCGATAGCAGGATTCATTACTTTGATAGCATCCGTCCTAAGTTGCATAGCCATTATCGTTTGGTTTATGCACTCAAAAACCATGGACAAGCTTTCTTTGAAGAAAACACTGGATTATAAAATCGATCCCCTAAAAGGAACCCATATCCGCATCGGAGACAAAGGCATAGCAATAACCCGCCTTGCACTGATAGGCAATGCAAACTTTAACGGACACATCATCGAAGTGCGCTCTGCCGATGGTTTGATTGATGAGAATACTCCCATTTATGTAGAAAGAATGGTTGAAGGAACGGTGATTGTACGCAAATTCAACCAATGATAGGGAAATGACTTACAAATACGAATTTATCAGGTTTCTTGATTGACATTCTCATTCAAGCATATTTTAGACAATAGTGAAAACAGCAAAAACTTGATATTGAGCTGTTCAAATATAAATATTTACTTTTAAACAACTGATTATTATGATCGAACCCAACTATCTTCCTTTCATCCTTATAGGAGGTGGAATTATTTTCGTGGTACTATTCTTTCATTATGTGCCATTTTTCCTCTGGCTGTCTGCCAAAGTTTCGGGGGTACGCATCTCATTGGTGCAATTATTCTTAATGCGCATCCGTAATGTCCCTCCTTATGTCATTGTCCCGGCAATGATTGAAGCACACAAAGCCGGCTTAAGCAACATAACCCGAGATGAATTGGAAGCTCATTATATGGCAGGCGGGCATGTGGAAAAAGTAGTGCACGCACTAGTATCCGCGTCCAAAGCCAATATCGAACTGTCTTTCCAAATGGCAACTGGTATTGACCTAGCCGGTCGTGACGTATTCGAAGCCGTGCAAATGTCAGTGAACCCTAAGGTTATTGACACCCCTCCCGTTACCGCTGTAGCCAAAGACGGCATACAGCTTATAGCTAAAGCTCGTGTCACCGTACGCGCCAATATCCGCCAATTAGTAGGAGGTGCCGGAGAAGACACGATTCTAGCACGTGTTGGTGAAGGTATCGTGTCCTCTATCGGATCGTCCGAAAATCACAAATCCGTATTGGAAAATCCTGATTCTATCTCTAAATTAGTACTCCGCAAGGGCTTAGATGCCGGTACGGCTTTCGAAATCCTGTCTATTGATATAGCTGATATTGATATAGGCAGAAATATTGGAGCTGCTTTACAAATAGACCAAGCCAATGCCGACAAGAATATTGCACAAGCCAAAGCAGAAGAACGCCGTGCAATGGCCGTCGCCTTGGAACAGGAAATGAAAGCCAAAGCAGAAGAGGCACGCGCGAATGTAATTCAGGCAGAAGCCGAAGTGCCCAAGGCCATGGCGGAAGCATTCCGTAGTGGCAACCTAGGTATTATGGACTATTACCGCATGAAGAATATACAAGCAGATACCTCCATGCGTGAAAATATTGCAAAACCCGAAACAACTTTCGGTAATGAGCCATTAAGTAAATAAAACTAGTATTCAACGATTAATATATTTTTCTTGGATGCGAATGGAACTGTTTTTCTCTTGATAATGCTAATATCAATGAAAGTTTATAAATCCGTAACATCTACATCTAGGAAATAATCTGTTTGCATACTCATTAAAAAGACAAGAAATATAACATTAATTATACTGGCCATTAACCACAAAAATAAAGATTATGAAAAAATATTATGCAGAATCTGAGTTGATTATCAATCCCGACGGCTCTATCTTCCACCTTCATATCAAACCTGAACAGTTGGCAAATAAAATAATTCTAGTAGGTGACCCCGGGCGTGTAGCATTAGTAGCTTCTCATTTCGATACTAAAGAATGTGAAATAGAAAGCCGTGAGTTCAAGACCATTACCGGTACTTATAAAGGAAAACGTCTCACCGTAGTTTCCACCGGTATAGGTTGTGACAATATAGACATTGTGATGAATGAATTAGATGCTTTGGCCAATATTGATTTCAATACCCGTTATGAAAAAGACCACTTGCGCCAATTGGAATTAGTACGTATCGGTACATGTGGCGGATTACAGCCTTATACTCCTGTTGGTACCTATGTTTGTTCTGAAAAGTCTATCGGTTTTGACGGACTGCTTAATTTCTACGCCGGACGCAATGAGGTTTGCGATCTGAAATTAGAACAAGCTTTTATAGATTACATGGGGTGGGAAGGTAATGTATGCATCGCCCACCCATACGTTATTGATGCCGACCGGGAATTAATAGACCGCATTGCGCAAAATGATATGGTCCGTGGCGTAACTATCGCCGCAGGAGGTTTCTTTGGTCCGCAAGGACGAGAACTCCGTATCCCATTGGCCGATCCTAAACAGAATGAAAAGATTGAGAAATTTGAATACAATGACTATCGCATCACTAACTTTGAAATGGAAAGTTCCGCCCTTGCCGGATTAGCACGCTTGATGGGACACAAAGCCATGACTGTATGTATGGTGATTGCCAACCGACTAATAAAGGAAGCCAATACCGGCTATAAAAACTCTATTGATGGTTTGATAGAAAAAGTCTTGGAAAGAATATAATTCCCAATTTAGTTGTCTATATAATATGGATAAGATTCACCGGATCATCTATCAAGACTTATTCTTATTATTATCCAGAAGAAGATTGGCATAAACAGATTTTTTACAGAATAAGCCAACTCTTTTTACCTAACAGGGGACATCGCTTCATAGAAGACCATTTTTTGTAAAAAAACAACAAGATGTCCCCTCATAAAACAAATAAAAATATGGAAACCAGTTTCAAACAAACAACTAGTAATAAAGTAGAACGTTACCGTCTTTTCCTCCCTCAGTTTGAACTTTTAATATCAGATGAAAAAGAAGAAATAAGTGTTTTGGCCAATACTGCTGCTGCTCTTCGGGAAGCCTTCGGCTTTTTTTGGGTAGGTTTCTATCTGGTTAAAGACGACCAACTTATTTTAGGACCTTTTCAGGGAAGCACCGCCTGTTATCGCATCCATAAAGGAAAGGGAGTATGTGGAACCTCATGGGCAGAAGCTCGAACCTTGATAGTGCCCAATGTAGAACAATTCCCCGGACATATAGCCTGCAGTTCTCTTTCCCGCTCCGAAATTGTTGTTCCTATTCTTGCTAATGGACAAGTAAAGGGAGTATTGGATATTGACAGTAATCTATTAAACTTTTTTAATGAAACAGACCGCCGTTATTTAGAAGAAGTAACAGCCATTGTAGCTAAAACATTATATTATTAACCAAATGAAAATGATAAACCAAGATACAATCTGTGCCATTGCCACCGCCCAGGGAGGAGCCATCGGAATAATTCGTGTATCTGGCCCAAAAGCGATTGAAATAACGTCACGCATATTTACACCCGCCACAGGCAAGCCACTGACAGAACGAGCACCATATACTCTTACTTTTGGAAAGATTTGTTCCCCAAAGCGAAAAATTAATAATACACTTTTCCAACAAACGAGTGAAATTCCGCAAGAAAAAAGTGAAACGTTACAAAAAACTTCGTCAATTACTTCTTCTGCAGAAGAAGTAATTGACGAAGTTTTAATTTCCTTGTTCCGCGCCCCCCATTCTTATACCGGTGAAGACAGTACGGAAATCATGTGTCACGGTTCATCTTATATCCTGCAGCAAGTTATACAACTCCTGATCTATAATGGATGTCGTGCCGCTCTACCAGGTGAATACACCCAACGTGCTTTTCTAAACGGAAAAATGGACTTGAGCCAAGCCGAAGCTGTGGCCGATCTGATAGCCTCATCGTCTGCCTCCACCCATCGCCTAGCCATGAGCCAGATGCGCGGAGGATTCAGTAAAGAACTTTCTAACCTGCGTAACCAATTACTTCATTTCACTTCGTTAATGGAATTAGAACTGGATTTCAGTGATCATGAAGAACTAGAATTCGCCAATCGTGACGAACTGAGCAGTCTAGCTACCCATATCGAACAAGTTATTGCCCGGCTAGCTCATTCTTTCAGTGTAGGAAACGCAATCAAGAATGGCATTCCTGTAGCAATTATCGGAGAAACGAATGCCGGAAAATCTACCTTACTGAATGCGTTGCTGAATGAAGAAAAAGCCATTGTCAGTGATATCCATGGAACGACCCGTGACGTAATAGAGGATACGATCAATTTACAAGGTGTCACATTCCGATTTATTGATACAGCTGGAATCCGCCAAACGAACGATACAATAGAAAATCTAGGGATAGAACGTACTTTCCAAAAGATGGACCAAGCATATGTCATTTTATGGATGATAGACTCTACAGATACCCAAAGGCGGTTCGAAGAATTAAAAGCCGACATTCTTCCACACTGCGAAGGGAAAAAGATGATTATTTTATTTAATAAGTCAGATCTGTTACTAGCAACACAAAAAGAAGAGTTGTCAGCCATATTTGCTGACATGAAAGTGGAAAAACTATTTATCTCAGCAAAGAAAAGGGAAAATATAACGATTCTGGAAAAGAAGTTAGTACAGGCAGCTGCCTTACCGGAAGTCAACCAAAACGATATTATCATTACAAATGTACGCCATTACGAAGCATTAACACGAGCATTGGATTCTATTCATAGAGTACAGGAAGGATTGCAATTGGAATTATCAGGAGATTTGGTAAGTGAGGATTTAAGACAATGTATCCACGAACTAAGTGAGATTGTTGCAGAAGGAGGTATAACCTCGGAAGAAACATTGCAAAATATATTTCAAAACTTTTGCATCGGCAAATAGCTAACTATCTGATTATCAGATAGTTATACAGTCAAAACCTATAATTTTCTGATAGAAAATGACTTATATAGATGGAAAATAAGCTGTTTTGAGAACCATATTTTCTCTTTTTAGCATATGTTTTCCTCATTTTTGTCCCCAGTTTGTCCTCTATAGTGGCATCGGGGGACAAAATTATGTCCCCCGATGTATTTTTGAGATTTTCTCTATAAAATCCGTCAAAATCATAAATATTTGATGTCTGAATAATATTTTTTTATTTCTCAGCCTCGAATATATTCAAATTTTATAACGCTGATAAACAAATATATACATTAAAAATATTCGGGTCAGAAATTACAACAGATGATATTCTATTATAGAAACAAATAATATTCTATTGAAATATTTATTTTTACTTTTACATAAGTCAGATCTACGGTTCCAAGTTTAAAAAGAGACATTCAGTAAATGTCACTTAAATGTAATCA
>ERZ1027215.995-NODE-995-length-9395-cov-6.167987_pt1 | contig 9395 bp, 5 predicted proteins | sample MGYA00519481_ERZ1027215 | MGnify/ENA primary metagenome ERZ1027215 (study PRJEB26926, sample SAMN06164487) | human gut metagenome | biome: ENVO:00009003; feature: ENVO:2100002; material: ENVO:00002003 | host: Homo sapiens | place: USA | collected 2012 ... | reverse complement strand
TACGAGATTAGCGAGTGTCTCGTGGGCTCGGAGATGTGTATAAGAGACAGTGGAATAGATTTCCGCAATTGGGGGCAGAGTGTACAAGCTATTTTGATGGCATGGTATCCGGGGCAGGAGGGTGGAAAGGCCCTTGCCGAAATCATTACGGGCAAGCTTTCGCCAAGTGGCAAACTACCAGTCAGCATCGAGGAAAAATGGGAAGATAATCCGGTATATGGTAATTATTATGACAATCGCAATGTACCTCATAAACGGGTGCAGTATGCCGAAGGCGTTTTCGTAGGTTATAGGGGATATGAACGGAACGGAAAGCAGCCACTCTATCCTTTTGGGTATGGATTGTCATACAGCAGTTTTGAATACAGTAATCTGAGTGTTGAGAAGACGGGTGGAAACCGGGTTACGGTAAGCTTCGACATCAAGAATACCGGAAAGATGGATGCTGCAGAAGCGGCTCAGGTATATGTGCGGGATGTGGAATGTTCTGTTCCGCGTCCATTGAAGGAGTTGAAAGGCTACGATAAGGTTTACTTGAAGAAGGGGGAAACCAAGCGCATCCGGATATTGCTGGATGAGGAAGCCTTTGCCTACTATGATGTGGAATCACATCGGTTTGTAGTGGAAAAGGGGGCTTTTGAGATTCTGGCAGGTCCTTCTTCGGCTGACTTGCCGTTGAAGGCAACTGTTGTCTTATGATAGAATAAATATCAAAACAAGAATAGCGCTATGAAAAAGATAATAATATTGATGGTTTGTCTGTGGGGACTTGGTAACACCTTTACCTCGGCACAGACTACGGAGAAGGAGAAATTTATCTCCGGTTTGATGAAACAGATGACGCTGGACGAAAAGATAGGCCAGCTTGCACAATGCACCTACCGGGGGAATTTTACCGGACCCGACGGTGGAAATATTCCTAAGGAAGAATACGTACGGCAGGGCAGAATGGGCTCTATGCTGAATGTGATAGGAGTAAAGGACATACGCCGTTATCAAGAACTTGCTCTGCAGTCGCGTTTGCGTATTCCTTTAATTTTTGGACTGGATGTTATCCACGGCTATCGTACCGGGTTTCCGCTTCCTCTTGCCGAGGCTGCAAGTTTTGATTTGGCCATGATTGAGGAAGCTGCACGCTACAATGCTTTGGAAAGTGCCGCCGATGGTTTGAACTGGGTTTTTGCCCCGATGGTGGATATTTCGTGGGACGCACGTTGGGGACGCGTCATGGAAGGGGCCGGTGAGGACCCTTATTATGGTTCTCGGGTAGCGGAGGCGCGTGTCAGAGGCTTGCAAGGAGACGATTTGGCGGACACGACGACTGTCATGGCATGTATGAAACATTTTGCCGGATATGGTGCACCGATAGCAGGAAAGGAGTATAATAGTGTGGATATGTCAATGGGCCACTTTGCCAATTTTTATATGCCTCCCTATAAGGCGGCCATAAAGGCAGGAGCAGCTACCGTGATGAGTGCTTTCAATGATTTTAATAATATTCCTTGTACTGCCAATGATTTCTTGCTCAACCGGCTATTGAGAGAGCAGTGGGGATTTAAGGGATTTGTTGTGTCCGATTATAATTCGGTAGAGGAATTGGTGAACCACCGTTATGCTGCTGACAAGAAAGATGCCGCAGCCAAAGCGCTGAATGCTGGTCTGGACATGGAGATGGTAAGTACCTGCTACTTGACTTATCTGAAGGAGCTTGTTCAAGAAGGGAAAGTAAAGGAGAGTGTGCTTGATGATGCAGTACGGCGTATATTGGAGAAGAAATATGAGTTGGGATTGTTTGAGGACCCTTTTCGCTACTGTAATCCGGAAAGAGCGGCCAGAATACTCAATGCGCCCGAAGTCCGTAATGCTTCGCTCCGTATGGCCGAGCGTTCCGTTGTATTGCTGGAGAATAGGGAATCTGTGCTTCCGTTGACGGCACAGACGAGGAAGATAGCCTTGATAGGAGGACTCTCAAAATCCCAGTACGATATGGCAGGTGCTTGGGCTGCCACTACGGACCGGAGCAAAGTGGTGACCTTGTATGATGCACTGGTCCGGAAAGGACTGGAGGTGAACTATGCTGAAGGCTATGATATGAAGAGCAATCAATTGACTGGACTGCAGGAAGCATTGCAGGCTGCTGAGGCTTCGGATGTCATTGTTGTGGCGGTAGGCGAGAGATTCGGTCAGAGTGGCGAGAAGGCTTCCAAAGTGAATATAGCCATACCCGAGGGGCAGCAGAAGCTGGTGTCGGAACTGGCAAAGACTGGAAAACCTGTCATTGCTCTTGTCATGTGTGGGCGTCCGGTAATCTTCAATGAGATAAGGGAACATGCTGATGCGGTACTGTGTACTTGGTGGCTGGGAAGTGAGGCCGGCAATGCCATATGCAATGTGTTGTGGGGAGAGTATAATCCTTCGGCTAAATTGCCCATGACATTTCCTGCACACGTAGGACAGATTCCCATTTATTATCAGAATAAGAGCACCGGCCGCCCTACCGCATTGAAACAGACCTATAAGGCATCTTATATCGATGCTTCCACTGAGCCTGCCTATCCTTTCGGATATGGGCTTTCGTACACGGATTTTGGATATTCTGATTTGAAACTGCTGCCGGGCAAGGCTGCAGGCGTCCATACGGAGGTGTCGGTAAAAGTGACTAATACCGGTAAGTGTGCAGGAGAGGAAGTAGTTCAATTGTATGTGCAGGATAAGGTAGCCTCTGTTACGCGTCCGATAAAGGAATTGAAGGGCTTCAGGAAAATTCATCTGAATGTGGGTGAAAGCAAAACTGTAGCTTTTCAGATAACTGACGATGCACTGGGATTCTATGACAATGAGATGAATTATATGGTAGAACCTGGTGATTTCGTCTTTATGGTGGGTGGCAGTAGTGATGATGTACAGCAGATTACCTATAACTTAAAAGAATAGGATTCTTACCCTATAAATGAAAAGCAAGGCTGTCTGGAATCATATCCGGACAGCCTTGCTTTTCTGTTTTAGTTGGTTATCACATTCGTGAAATACTCTTTGAACAGTTTTTCTGCCCGTTCCAGTTGTTCCGGAGTATTTTCCTTCACTTCTTTCAATTTGTAATCCCATCCCATGGCTTCGTATTTGTGAACACCCAGACGGTGGTAAGGAAGTATTTCCACCCGTTGTATCTGCCGGTATTTGCCGAGACTTTCACCCAGCAGGCGGATGTCTTCTTCCGAATCGCTGTAACCGGGGACCAGTACATAGCGCAGCCAGAAGGGGCGTTCATGTTCTTCGAGCCAGGCAGCGGTGCGGAGTGTCTGTTCGTTGCTCCGTCCCGTCAGCGTACGGTGGCGTTCGGGATTGAATTGCTTGATGTCCAGCAGCACGAGGTCAGTCAGGCTAAAGAGCTCTTCCACCTTTTCATTCCAGATGCCTCCGTTACTGTCCAGACAGATATGGATGCCGTTCGCCTTCAGCTCCTTGAAAAGAGGAATCAGCGCTTCTGCTTGCAGGGTAGGCTCACCGCCGGAGAAAGTAATACCTCCTTTCTTCCCGAAGAATGCCTTTTGGCTGATAGCCATTTGCAGAATCTCTTCCGGAGTGGTGGGAGTGCCTCCTTTTACATCAATCGTATCCGGATTGGCACAATACAGACAACGGAACGGACATCCTTGCAGGAAAACGACGAGCCGGAGACCCGGCCCGTCGAATGTTCCCATACTTTCGTAGGAGTGTACATTTATCATATTACATTCTTTCGTGGAATGAACGGCTGATGACTTCCAACTGATGCTCGCGGCTCAACTTCACGAAGTTCACGGCATAGCCGGAAACGCGGATGGTGAGTTGCGGATACTTTTCAGGATGTTCCATGGCATCTTCCAGCATTTCGCGGTTCAGTACGTTTACGTTCAAATGGTGGGCACCTTTGGTGAAGTAGCCGTCCATCATGGTTACCAGGTTCTCTACACGTTCTTCCGGTGTCGGGCCCAGTGATTTGGGAACAATGGAGAACGTATTGCTGATGCCGTCCTGCGAGTCGCGGTAGCGCAATTTGGCTACGGAGCTCAAGGAAGCGATGGCACCGTTCTTGTCACGTCCGTGCATTGGGTTGGCACCCGGAGCAAAGGCAACACCTTTGGCGCGTCCGTCCGGAGTGGCACCGGTCTTCTTGCCGTACATCACGTTGGAGGTGATAGTCAGCAAGGAAAGGGTGGGACGGGCATTCTTGTAGACAGGCAGCTTTTTCAGTTCTTCGCTGAAATAGTAAACGAGGTCTACTCCCAGGTGGTCTACACGGTCGTCATTATTGCCGAAGCAGGGGAATGAGCCTTCGGTGTCGAAACCTTCGGTCAGGCCGATTTCGTTGCGGCGTGCAGTGACTTTGGCATATTTGATGGCGGACAGTGAGTCTATGGCGATGGAAAGGCCGGCAACACCGTATGCCAGATTGATGCGTGGGTCGGTATCGATGAATGCCATCTGGGCTTTCTCATAATAATACTTATCATGCATGTAGTGGATGATATTCATGGCCTCGTTGTAGACACGGGCTATTTCAGTCAGTACCTTCTTGTAGTTGGCCATAACTTCCTCAAACTTCAGTGTCTCGCCGGTCAATACGGGAATACCTTTCACCATGACAGTTCCGGTGTTTTCGCAACGGCCACCGTTGATGGCAAGCAGCAGGGCCTTGGCAAGGTTGGCACGTGCGCCGAAGAACTGGATTTGCTTGCCGATGGCTTGGTAGGATACACAGCAGGCAATGCCGTAATCGTCGCAGTTGCGCACTTCGCGCATCAGGTTGTCGTTTTCGTACTGGATGGAGCTGGTATCTACAGAAACTTTGGCGCAGAAATCCTTGAAGCCTTCCGGCAGTTCGGGACTCCACAATACGGTCAAGTTCGGTTCCGGAGAAGGACCGAGGTTGTATAGCGTCTGCAAAAAGCGGAAAGAAGTCTTGGTGACCTTCACGCGTCCGTCGTTGAAGCGTCCGCCGATGGCTTCGGTCACCCAAGTCGGGTCGCCGGCAAAGATATCATTGTACGACTGCATGCGCAGATGGCGTACCATACGTAGTTTGATGACGAACTGGTCTATCAGTTCCTGTGCAAACGTCTCGTCAATCTTGCCGTGAGCCAAATCGTATTCGATGAAAATGTCGAGGAACGAAGATACGTTACCCAGTGACATGGCTGCTCCGTCCTGCTCTTTGATGGCAGCAAGATATGCCATGTATACCCATTGCACGGCCTCTTGAGCTGATGTAGCCGGATGGCTGAGGTCGAGTCCGTAATATTCGCCCATAACCTTGATGTCCTTCAAAGCTTTGATTTGTTCCGCCACTTCTTCGCGTAGACGGATGCGTGCTTCGGTCATCGGGCCGGTGAGGTTGCGCAAGTCCTCCTGCTTGGCTTCAATCAGACGGTCGATGCCGTAGAGAGCCAATCGGCGGTAGTCGCCGATGATACGTCCGCGGGCATAGTTGTCGGGCAATCCGGTAAGGAATCCCAGTGAGCGGAAGGAACGGATTTCTTCGGTATATACATCGAATACGCCGTCGTTATGTGTTTTGCGGTAATGGGTGAAGATGTCTTTTACTTTATCGTCCACTTCCACTCCGTTTTCACGGCATGCTTTTGCTACCACGTTGATGCCTCCGAAAGGTTTGATGGATCGTTTCAACAGTTCATCAGTCTGCAAACCGACAATAAGTTCATTGTCCTTATCAATATACCCGGCTTTATGAGAAGTGATGGTAGATACGGTGGTATTGTCCAGTGAACGGACGCCATTGTTGTTCCTTTCTTCTTCGAGAGCCTTCAGACAGATGTCCCAGATACGTTTGGTACGTTCGGTAGGTCCCTGCAAGAAAGATGCATCCCCGGTATAGGGTGCGATGTTTTTACTGACGAAATCACTGACATTGATTTCTTTATTCCAAAGCCCATTGGTAAAGGTTTTGTTCAATTCCATAAAATTTGTTTTTGTTAGTAGGTTAGATAATGTTATCCTTTAGAGCGCACAAAAATACTGAATAAATTCCGTAATTTTATAAGAGATACTTCTCTTTTTATGTTGAACAGCATAAAATAACTATTATTAGGTAGTGAATGTCCGGGGGAGTAGAGATGTTAATACTTTCTTTATATGTGGTTTATGAATTGAAACAAGAACCGAATAATAATCTGCATTATTTACAAATGATGTAGGTTTAAGGAACAGTCGTATTCTGAACCTAATTCAGTCGTATAGTGAATGCCATTCAGTCGTATACTGAATAGGGTTCAATCGTATACTGAATGTGGTTCTTTGTAAATATACTGATAGCCAGTAAGTTATAAAACTCTGTCTTGCCCTTGATAAATTTCAACAAATAGCCTAAATGCCGTTATGTTCGTTCCGTAGTGGGTATAAACAAGAATTTTGGTATAATTGCTCTGTTTTTGTGCAGAAAAGTTTGTAGAATAAAAAATGATTTGTATCTTTGCACCGCTTTAAAAGAAAAGCACTTCTGAAAAAGAAGTTTTGGAGAGGTGGCAGAGTGGTCGATTGCGGCGGTCTTGAAAACCGTTGTGCTGCGAGGCACCCGGGGTTCGAATCCCTGTCTCTCCGCAATAAACGCTGAAAATCAGCAAATTATAAAACAAACGCCCAATTTTACACCCAATTCATTTTCCGTAAGATTTCGTATCTTTGCAGTAAATAATAAATCAGGGTCTGTCATGATAATATATAATGTTTAAAAATCGTAGTATGAAAAAAAGTAGAAGAAAACGCCTTGTAATTTTGTGTATAGCTTTAGTTTGTATCATAGTTTTAGTTTTTTTATTGTTCTCTAAATCAACTTCTAATAATAGTACAAATCCACCTTTGACAGATGTTTTGACTGATAGCATTTCTCGGATAGTATCAGCTTGTCCTGGTGAAATTGGAGTGGCAATTATTATTAATAACACAGATACAGTTAAAGTTAATGATAAGAGTGTATATCCTATGATGAGTGTATTTAAGGTTCATCAGGCATTAGCTCTTTGCAATGATTTTGATAACAAAGGGATTTCACTTGATACCTTAGTAAAGATAGATAGGAATAGACTTGATTCAAAGACTTGGAGTCCTATGATGAAAGATTATTCCGAGTTGGTTATATCATTAACCGTGAGAGATTTACTTCGTTATACTATTGCTCAAAGTGATAATAATGCAAGCAATCTGATGTTTAAAGATATGGTCAATGTTGCTCAAACTGACAGTTTTATAGCCACACTTATTCCTCGTTCAAGTTTTCAGATAGCTTATACAGAAGAGGAAATGTCGGCTGACCACGATAGGGCTTACTTTAATTATACATCTCCTCTTGGTGCCGCAATGTTGATGAACCGTTTGTTTACCGAAAGTATTGTCAGTGGTGAGAAGCAAAGTTTCATTAAGAATACATTAAAAGAATGTGTGACAGGTACAGATAGAATAGTCGCTCCGCTTCTTGATAAAGAAAGGGTTTCTATTGCACATAAGACGGGTTCTGGTTATGTCAATGAAAATGGTATTCTTGCAGCTCACAATGATGTTGCCTATATATGCCTGCCTAATAATGTCTGCTATACTTTAGCGATATTTGTTAAGGATTTCAAGGGTAATGAATCACAAGCATCACAATATGTTGCGCATATATCAGAGGTCGTATATTCTTTATTAATACAAAATTCGGCAATTCCTTAAGTTGCGTTTACTTTGAAGCTTCAATGGTAAACATTATATAATTTATACAATATAAAAGCACTTCGTAACTATCAGAGTGCTTTTATATTGTCTTTTTTTTCTATTATAACTTGAATCCTCTACTTTTTCTTGGTTCTTCCGTTGGTTGTCGCAAACCTTGCCGAAGTTTCTCCCATTGCTCTTTGAACCATTCGCTTATCGGTTGCCTGTTTATGGTCAGTACAAGTTTGCTATCATCGGTCGGATTCTTCTCCACCTTGAAGATGTTGTTTTTGATTTCAAACTTTCTTCTATGTTCCTCGGAATAAATCTTGCCATTACATTGGATAGCTTCTTTCCTTGTCAAAAGACAATCTATCATATCTTTGGTAAATCCAATGACAGCGCAGAGTTTTTCCATTCTCAACATTTCTCTAAGCATCGGAAACCACTTGAATGCCTTTTCAAGCAGAGTGTTCAATCGTGATATTTCCCTGTCTTTGGCTTCAAGTTCTTGGTTGTGTATGCTCTGAAGATTGCGTATCTGTTTGCCATGTCGCTCTTGCATTTCCTGCATTTGGATTTTGAGGGTGTCAATACCTTTGTCTCGTTTGGCAATCTCTTGGTGCAAATCTTCATTAGTTCGCTCCAGCTCTTTCATCTTTCCACTTCCGAAAAGAGAACCAACTCCGCTTGCTATGGCGGTGGCTGCATTGGTGGCTGTTTTCTTTAGCTTGTCAGTGCGTATTTCTGATTTCACCTGTTTCAGTTCCTGTTCAGCAAGACCTATCTGTTCTTCTTTGTGCCGTTTTGCAGCATCCATGCGTTGCAGTTCGGCTCTCTGCTTTTCAATGATGAAATCATTTCGTTCCAAATGTTCCTTTCCGGTCTCGGATTTAGATTGCCCACGTTGCATGGAGAGGATGTCAGATGCCAAAGTCTGCATTTCCATCATATCGTCATCATTGAGCTTTTGGCTCTTGCCCGTGTCGTGGTTCATCCAGTCGAATACGATATGGGCATGATAATTCGGCTTAAACCACTTTTCACCGACTTGGAAACTCTCCCTATCCCCGGTTTTGGGTTGTCCACTAAGCCAGTGTCCCTCGTCCTTATGCAGGAAGATTTGGAGCGGTGTAATACCCCAGCGTCTCTGGCACTCCTCACCAAACTTTCGTACATCTGCCAGTGTTGTATCTGGTCTGATGAGCAATACTCCCTCACGGATTGGAGAACATCCAGCCACTTTTATAATCTTTCCATTCTTTCCCTTGCGCTCACGCTCCTTTTCCTGCATCGCTCGTCCGGTCTTTTCCTTGACCATCCGTTTGATGCTGTCATAGTGCGCCTGCAGGTCAGGACTGCCGAAGCCCGGGTTTATCCACTGCTCGTTATTGGAAGTCAGTTCGGGTACAATGTAGATTCTGGACTCGCCGATATTGCGCATGTACTCGGCAGTTCTCCGGTTATGAGCCCCGCTTGATGTCACTCTGCAGGGTTTGATATGTATGCTTGATTTTGTTGCCATATTCTTAAAATTTGATTTGGATTGTTGATGAAATCTTCTGTTGTCCGCTCATAACCGCACAGGGTTCTTAGGGGTGCAACCCATAAGCGGAGATTGCAAAGAGAGGGGCACTCTTTGCTCGGGGTTCTTAGGGGAGAAACGCCCTGAGTGGGTCATTAGGGCAAAGCCCTAATCCCCTCGGGAG
>ERZ1027215.977-NODE-977-length-9496-cov-3.772058_pt1 | contig 9496 bp, 10 predicted proteins | sample MGYA00519481_ERZ1027215 | MGnify/ENA primary metagenome ERZ1027215 (study PRJEB26926, sample SAMN06164487) | human gut metagenome | biome: ENVO:00009003; feature: ENVO:2100002; material: ENVO:00002003 | host: Homo sapiens | place: USA | collected 2012 ... | reverse complement strand
ACATAGCTCTGGTCCTTCCGCCGGTCCCGGCCTCGCAGCAGGCGATACAGCCCCGTGACCGGGTCCCGGTCCACCCGGGCATAGTGGCCGGTGGCGATGTAGTCATACCCCAGCACCAGGGCCCGGTCCAGCAGCGCGCCGAACTTCAGGCAGCGGTTGCAGTCGATGCAGGGGTTGGGGGTATGTCCGGCGCAGTATTCCGCCACGAACCGGTCCATGACCTCCCGGGCGAAGCGCTCCGTCTCGTTGAACACATAAAACTTCATGCCCAGGCGATAGGCCACGGACCGGGCGTCGCCGGCGTCGTCGGCGGAGCAGCAGGTGCCTGCCTTTTCGCCGTTATACAGCCGCAGCATGGCCCCGTCGCACTCGTACCCCTGCTGCCGCAGCAGCAGAGCGGCGGCGCTGCTGTCCACGCCGCCGGACATGGCCACCAATACGCGTTTTCCTTCCATGTGTGACCTCCTATGCATAAAACAGGGAAAAAACGGCAATCCTTCAATCAATATAATTCCTGGTGAACGCCTGGACCGGCAGGGCGTCGGCCAGCTCCACCAGCACCGGGTTGAAGCCGCCGGCATAGTGGAAGAGCGGCTGGCGCATCAGGGTCACGCCGCTGCGGCGGTCCGGCAGGCGCACCGTTACCGCGGTGCCCTCCCCCTGCCGGGAGGAGACCACCAGGCTGCCGCCGTGGCCCTGGGCAATGCGGCGGCACAGGGGCAGGCCCAGGCCCAGCCCGTGGACCGGCAGGTCCATATTGCTGTGCTGCCAGCGGTCAAACAGCCGCTCCAGCTTGTCCTGAGGAATGCCGGGGCCGCTGTCCTTCACGCACAGCAGCACGCAGTCCGGCCCCGTCCGCAGGGCCACCTCGATGGTCCCGCCGGGGGGCGTGAATTTCATGGCGTTGGACACCAGGTTCCAGAACAGCCGCTCTAAAAGCTCCCGGTTGGCGGCGATGACGTGGGCCCGGTCCCGGCAGGTGAACACCAGGCGCAGGTCCAGCAGCTCCGCCAGGACCTGCCCCTGGCGGCACAGACCCTCCAGCAGCTCCACCAGCTCCACGTTCTCCGTGTCCAGGGGCTTGTCCTCCGCCAGCATGGGGGCGTCGGACAGGTTGTTCACCACCCGCAGGATCTTGTAATAGCTCTGGCACAGAATGGCGGCGCTGCGGTCCGTTCCGGTGTCCCGGTCCCGCAGCCGCTCCGGAGCCAGGCGGCCCAAAGCCCCATGTATATTGGCCAATGCCCCGCGCAGCTGGACGGCAATCCCCGGCAGCACCTCGCGGAGCATCTGCTTTTCGGCTTCGCTGTATTCCATGTGATACAGCCTCCTTCCACTATTGTTTACGATTCCGGAAAAGCCCGACGCTTATTCCCGGAACGTTCTGTCTGTCATGCAAATTTATACCATACTATATCAAAGAAAGAGGAAAAACACAAGATATTTGTCGCATTCTGGAAAATCAGAAAAATTTTAAAAAGGGTCTTGCATTTTTGGAATTCATCGCATATAATACTAAACGTACCATACATTTGATATATTCCATTACGGAGAGGAAGCTGTGTTTATATGAGCATCAAAGTCGGCATCAATGGTTTTGGCCGCATCGGCCGCATGGTCCTGCGCTGCAGCCTGCAGCACCCCGAGATCGAGATCGTGGGCATCAACGACCTGTGTCCCGCCGATTACCTGGCCTATATGCTGAAGTATGACACCATGCACGGCAGGATCAATGCCCAGGTGTCCTCCGGCGATAATTCCATCATCGTGGACGGCCACGTGATCCCCGTGTACGCCGAGCGTGACCCCGCCAACCTGCCCTGGAAGGAGATCGGCGCGGAGTACGTCATCGAGTCCACCGGCCTGTTCCTGACCAAGGACAAGGCCAAGGGCCATATCGAGGCCGGCGCCAAGCATGTGGTCATGTCCGCCCCCTCCAAGGACGACACCCCCATGTTCGTTATGGGCGTGAACCAGGACAGCTACACCTCCGATATGACTTTCGTGTCCAACGCCAGCTGCACCACCAACTGCCTGGCCCCCATTGCCAAGGTGCTGCACGATAACTTCGGCATTGCCGACGGCCTGATGACCACCGTTCACTCCACCACCGCCACCCAGAAAACCGTGGACGGTGTGTCCGTGAAGGATTGGCGGGGCGGCCGCGCCGCTTCCGGCAACATCATCCCCAGCTCCACCGGCGCTGCCAAGGCCGTGGGCAAGGTGATTCCCAGCCTGAACGGCAAGCTCACCGGTATGTCCATGCGCGTGCCCACCCTGGACGTGTCCGTGGTGGACCTGACCGTGAACCTGGAGAAGCCCGCCAGCTATGACGAGATCTGCGACGCCATGAAGAAGGCCGCCGAGGGCCAGCTGAAGGGCATTCTGGATTACACCGACGAGCCCGTGGTGTCCTCCGACTTCCTGGGCAACACCCACACCTCTATTTTCGACGCCAAGGCCGGTATCGCCCTGACCGACACCTTCGTGAAGGTGGTCTCCTGGTACGATAACGAGATCGGCTATTCCGATAAGATCCTGTGCCTGATTGAGCACATGTATTCCGTGGATCACAAGTAAATCCAGCCAATTTCCCCTTTTATTGTTTTCCTTCTTTTTGTTCCGGAAAAAACGCCGTCCATCCTGGGCGGCGTTTTTTCCGTTCGGACGCCGGAATGCGCAGGGAAAAGCCGTCTTCGGAAAGGAAGATCGTTACGAAAGAAACCCCATCAGGGGTGTCTTTCGTTTGCAATCATAGGCATTTCAGAACGTAACGTTCTGAAATGCTGCAAGCAGCCTGTCAAAAAAATTTTTGACAGGCTGCCCGGAAAAAGCGCCGTCCATCCCCCGCCGGGCGGCTTTGATATATATCTGGCTATCGGGAAAAGGGCGGTTATTCCGCCAGCAGGCCCGCGTGGACCATGGCGTGGTACAGGCCATCCTCCGCCGGGGTGCCGGTGACATACTCCGCCACCGCCTGCACCCGGGCCGGGGCATTGCCCATCACCAGCGGATGCCCCACGCATTGCAGCATCTCCAAATCGTTGGCGCTGTCGCCAATGGCATAGCAGTCGGCCAGGTCCTCACCCAGGGCCTGGGCCACCGCCAGGCAGCCGGAGGCCTTGGAATACCCCCGCACCGGCAGCTCCAGCATGTTGCCCCGGTCGATGATCTGGCACATGGGGGCCACCTCCGCCAGGAACTCCTCCCGGAGGCTGTCCGGCGCCGTCAGCACGCACACCTTGTCAAAGTGGAAGTCCGGGTCTCCGTCGGGCTGTCCCACCCGGACGCCCCGGGCCTCCAACCGGGCGATGGCACCCCGCAGCTCCCGGTTCACGACGCCGTGTGGGGTGTCGCACCAGATGCGCTCCGCCTCCTCAAAGTACATATCCACCCGGCACCGGCGGCCGATCTCCAGGATTTTCCGGCTGGTCTCCCGGTCGAAGCCCACATGGCGGACGATCTTCCCGTCCAACTGGATATACTGGCCGCAGGAGCACACCAGTCCGTCAAAATCCATGTCCATAAGCTGCGGGTCCATGGCAAGCCTGGGCCGCCCGGTGTTGATGACGCAGTGGTGCCCCGCCTGGCGCAGCCGCCGCACCGCCGTCACGGCGGAGGGGGGAATGGTGCCGTCCAGGTCCATGACGGTGCCGTCGATGTCAAAGAAAATAATGCTCATATTCCGGTTCTCTCCCTGTATATTTTCCCATTCATTGTACGGCAATTTCCCCCGAAAGGGAATCCGCATAATGCACAAATGTGCCACACCGGCGGACGGGAGTTTTTCCCGGGCTTGCAATGGCCGCCGCTCTCTGCTACAATAAAGCAAAATCGCCAGAGCATCCAAGGAGGAGCATCCCATGACCAAGCAGGAAACCTATGACTATCTCCGGGCCCGGGGCGTGGCCTTTGAGATCACCGAGCACCCGGCGGTATTCAATATGGAGGAGTGCGCCGCCGTGGACATGCCGTATCCGGAGGACGACGCCAAGAACATCTTCGTCCGGGACGCCAAAAAGCAGAATTACTATCTCATCACCATCCGCCACGACAAGCGGGTGGACCTGAAGGAGTTTCAGCGCCGCCACGGCACCACCCGGCTGAGCTTCGCCTCTCCGGAGGACCTGATGGCCCGGCTGCACCTGGCCCCCGGGTCCGTGACGCCTCTGGGCCTGCTGAACGATCCGGACCGGTCGGTGCAGTTCTATCTGGACCGGGATTTCGAGGGAGGCCGCATCGGCGTTCACCCCAACGACAACACCGCCACCGTGTGGCTGTCCACCCGGGACCTGCTGGACCTGCTGCGGGAGCACGGCTCCCCGGTCCAGTGGGCAGAGATCTGAGATAAGGAGGTCCTCCATGAATCCCACCGATCTGCTGGCCGCTCTGCACACGGCGGAGCGGCTGAAGGACACCACCCGCCACTGCTGCACCTCTCACCGCCGCCCGGAAAGCGTGGCAGAGCACAGCTGGCGCATCGCCCTGATGGCCTTCTGGCTGCGGGACGAGTTTCCGCAGGCGGATATGGACCGGGTCATCCGCATGTGCCTGATCCACGACCTGGGGGAGTGCTTCACCGGCGATATCCCCACCTTCCGCAAAACGGCGGAGGACGAGGTACGGGAGGAGCGGCTGCTGCATGAGTGGGTGGACACCCTGCCCGCCCCTTATGGGGCGGAGATGCGCGCCCTGTACCGGGAGATGGCCGCCCAGGAGACTCCGGAGTCCCGCATCTATAAGGCCCTGGACAAATTTGAGGCCGTGATCCAGCACAACGAGTCCCCCATCGACACCTGGGAGCCTCGGGAATACGACCTGAACCGCACCTACGCCATGGAAAACGCCGCCTGGTCCCCCTATCTGACCTGCCTGCGGCAGGCTATTCTCCGGGAAACGGAGGAGAAAATCGCCAACGAAAAATAAGCAAAGCAGTCCCCCGGCCCAGGCCGGGGGACTGCTTTGCTTATTCGTGTTCCTGCTGCTTTCGCTCATGCCGCCGGCAGACGGCCCGATAAATCAGCAGCCCCACGCCGGACACCGCCAGGGTCACGGCGAAAACCAGGATGGCAAACTGATAGTCCTTCACCCCCAGGGCGCTGCCGCCGATGGTGGAGGTCAGCACCGAGGGCAGACGCCCCACGGTGCACAGCAGCAGCCACTTGCCCCAGGACAGGTCCGTCAGCCCGGCGAAGTAGCACAGCAGGTCCTTGGGGGTGCCCGGCACGGTGAATATCAGCCAGAACAGGGCGTCCCGCTTGGGGGAGCTTTGCAGGAATTTCAGCTTCTCCAGCTTCTCCCGGGGGAAGAAGATCTCCACCAGCTCCCGGCCGAACCGCCGCACCAGGGCAAACACCGCCACGCTGCCCAGAACCCCCCCCAGCAGACACAGCACGCTGCCCCGCAGGGCCCCGAAGGCATAGCCGCCGCTGATCTCCAGGGGCTCCCCGGGGATCACAGCCACCACCACCTGCAAAAACACCATGCCCACATAGGCGGCCATGCCCAGCAGGCCGTGGCCGTCCACCCACAGGCGGAACTCCTCCGGCCGGGAGGCAAAGCGCACCAGGGGGCGGCCAATGAACCACCCCACCGCCGCCGACAGCAGCAGGAAGATGGCGATGGCCGCCCAGGCGATGAGCTTTTTCTGTTTATCCGTGAAAACATGCTTGTCCATAAGAAACCTCGATCTGTTAATATGGACATTATACCACATTCTTCCGTCCGTTTTTGAACAGACCGTAAAATTATCCTTAAACCGGGGTTACGCCCTTAAAGATATCACAATAAGCAATCCGCTTCCGGCAAAAACCGGAAGCGGATTGCTTATTTTTTATTGTTCTGCCGGGCCGGGGATGTCGCCCACGCCGTCCAGCACCAGCCGGGGGCGGTAGGGGAACTTGGCGATGTCCTCCCGCCGGGTGACGCCGGAGAGCACCAGCACCGTGTCCAGGCCGGTTTCGATACCGGCCACCATGTCGGTGTCCATGCGGTCGCCGATCATCACGGCGTCCTCTGAGTGGACCCCCAGGATCCGCAGGCCCGTGCGCATCATCAGGGGGTTGGGCTTGCCCACGAAATAGGCGCTCTGGCCGGTGGCCATCTCGATGGGGGCGATCATGGCCCGGCAGGCGGGGATGATGCCGTCCTCCGAGGGGCCGGTCAGGTCGCTGTTGGTGCCGATGAGCCGGGCGCCCTTCAGCACCAGCCGCACCGCCCGCAGGATGTTCTCGTAATTATAGCTGTTGCCCTCGCCGATGATGACATAATCCGGGTCCACGTCGTTCATGGTGATGCCCTCGTCGTGGAGGGCCATGATCAGCCCCGCCCCGCCGATGACATAGGCGCTGCACCCTGGGGCCTGGCTGCTGATGAACCGGGCCGTGGCCAGGGCGCTGGTGTAAAAGTGGCTCTCGTCCACGTCCAGGCCCATGCGCCGGAGCTTCTGCTGCAGCTCCTTGGGGCTGCGCTCGGAGGAGTTGGTCAGAAACAGGAAGTTCTTCTCCTCCCGGTAAAGCCAGTCCACAAATTCCTTCACCCCCGGCAGCAGCCGGTTGCCGTGATAGATGACACCGTCCATGTCGCAGATAAAGCCTTTTTTCTGTCGCAGCTGGTCCATAAGAATCCTCCTATATGATAAAATTTACCGATTTCCGCAGTTTTCCGCCAGATCAGGGCCAGACCCCGCAGCAGCAGACTGTCGTCGTGCCGGATCCTCCGGCGGCAGTAGGGGGTAATGACCCCGGCCAGGCCGCCGGTGGCCACGGCGGTGCAGGGAGCGCCCAGCTCCTCCTCCATGCGGTCCAGCAGACCGTCGGCCATGGCGGCGGCCCCGTAAATGGCACCAGCCTGAAGGCTGTCCTCGGTGACGGAGCAGATGACCTTCCCCGGGGCCTCCAGGGCGATGTCCGGCAGCTGGGCCGTGCCGGAAAACAGGGCGTGGAGACTCAGCTTCACCCCCGCCAGGATCACGCCGCCCCGATAGCGGCGCTGCCGGTCCACCACCGTCACGGTGGTGGCGGTGCCGAAGTCGAACACCACCACCGGCAGGGGATACTCCGCCGCAGCGGCGGCGTCGGCGGCCAGCAGGTCCACCCCCAGGGTCTCCGGCTGTTCAATGGCGATGTCCAGCCCCGCCGGGATGGTGGGACCTACCACCAGGGCCTCCAGCCCCGTAACGCTTCGGATGGCCCGGGCCGTTTCCTCCGTCAGCCGGGGCACCACCGAGCCGATGACGGCCCCTTCCGGGGCGGCCTGCCCCTCCAGTACCCGGCGGATGGCGTCGTCATACGCCTCCGGCGGCAGCGTTTCCCCGGAGGGGACTCGGCACTGGGATACGACCCGGTCCTTCTCATCCAGCAGGGCCAGAACGATGTTGGTGTTTCCGATGTCGGCAGTCAGCAGCATAAAATTTCCTCACTTATACAGCGTTTTAGCTTGGCCGGAAAGCTTGCGCTTTTCGGCCAAGCCGGGGATATTTCAGGATTGCTTCCTGGGAATGGTGACGGTGATGGTGGTGCCCTTGCCGGGCTGGCTCTCCAGCTGCACGGTTCCGTGGTGATAGGCCGCGGCGTGCTTCACGATGGACAGACCCAGGCCGGTGCCGCCGGAGGCCTTGGAGTGGCTCTTATCCACCCGGTAGAACCGCTCAAAGATCCGGGACTGGTGCTCCGGGGCGATGCCGATGCCGGTGTCCGCCACGGAGATCACGGCGTTTTCGCCGGCATCCGACACGGTGACCCGGACGCTGCCGCCGGGGACGTTGTACCCGATGGCGTTGTCGCAGAGGTTATAGATGGTCTCGTGCAGCAGACGGCGCACGCCCTCCGCCTGGACGTCCTGTCCCTCCACGGTAAGGCTGACCTGGCTTTTCTCGGCCTTGTCCCGCAGGTCGGCGGCAATGTCCCGGCACAGAGCCGGGATGTCCACCTGCTCCCAGGGCAGGGGGTCCCCCTCGTCCAGCTGGGACAGACGGATGATGTCACCGATGAGGGCCACCAGCCGCTGGGCCTCCCGGCGGATGTGGCCCACGAACCGGGGCAGGTCCTCCTGCTTCACCAGTCCGTTTTCAATCAGCTCGGCGCTGCCGATGATCCCCTGGAGGGGGGTCTTCAATTCATGGGAGACGTTGGCGGTGAACTCCCGGCGGCTCTGCTCCGCCGTCTCCTGCTGGGTGATGTCGAAGGCCAGCAGGACAGCGCCCAGCACGTCCTGGCCGGACTGGATGCGGGAGATGTCAAACTGATAAATGCGGCCCAGCCGCTGGACACGGACCTCGCTGTGACCGGCGTCCATGGCGGACGCCAGCGCGTCGCTGACGTCGCGGCCGCGGTCCACCGTCAGGAAATCCTGGCCCAGGCAGGTCTCGTCCGCCTCGAAAATCCGGCAGGCGGCGGGGTTGATGCTCAGCACAGCCCCGGCGTCGTCCAGCAGCACCAGGCCCTCCTGCATATGGGAGGTGATCTGCCGGAACTCGTCGGACCGGCGGCGCAGGTCCGTCAGCTGGCTGTCGATCTGCCGCCGCTGGACGTTGATGCGGCACAGCAGGGGGGACAGCTCCTCATAGGTGTCGTTTTCCAGGGGGTGCTCCAGATCCAGGGCGTTCAGGGGCGCGGTGATGCGGCGGGACAGGCGGCCCGCCAGCAGGCCCGACAGGATCAGGGCCACCGCCGCCGTCAGCAGAATGGCCGGCAGCATCCCCAGCAGCAGCATCCCCACGGTGGCCCGGCTGATGGAAATACGCAGCACCGTGCCGTCCGGCATCCGGCGGGCATAGTAGCTGGTTTTTTCCAGCAGGGTGCTGGAATAGCGGGTGGAGTGGCCGGAGCCGGTGCGCAGGGCCTCCCGCACCTCGGTGCGGTCGCCGTGGTTTTCCAGGCTTTCGGCGTCCCGCTTGGTGTCGCACAGCACCGCCCCGTCCGGGGCGATCCAGGTCAGGCGGTAGCGGTCCGCCGTGAGCTTGTTCAGATAGTCGCGGCCCTGGGTTTCCACCGCGGCGGCGGCCAGCTGCAGCTGATCCTGCAGCTGGTTTTCCTGCACGGAGGCAAAATAGCTGTACAGGCAAGTCATGACGATGGCCACCGCCGCTAAAAGCACGGCGGCAGCGGACACCATAAACGAGCGGAAAATTTTCTTGGTCATCCTTGTTCCTCCAGCCGGTAGCCCACGTTGCGGACGGTCTGGATGAGACTGCCGTAGGGGCCCAGCTTCTGGCGCAGTGTGCGGATGTGCATGTCCACGGTGCGGGTCTCGCCGCAGTAATCGGTGCCCCATACCTGGGCCATCAGCTGGTCCCGGGTAAAGGCCATGCCGGGGTGGGACAAAAGCAGCCGCAGCAGCTCGTATTCCTTATAGGTCAGGGGCACCCGCTGCCCGTCGCAGGAGACGGTGTGGGCGTCCTGGTCCAGGACCAGGCCCGCCAGGTGCAGCAGGTGGGCGGGCCTGGCGCAGCGGCGCAGCACCGCCTTCACGCAGGACACCAGCTCCATGACCCCGA
>ERZ1027215.950-NODE-950-length-9672-cov-5.257149_pt1 | contig 9672 bp, 7 predicted proteins | sample MGYA00519481_ERZ1027215 | MGnify/ENA primary metagenome ERZ1027215 (study PRJEB26926, sample SAMN06164487) | human gut metagenome | biome: ENVO:00009003; feature: ENVO:2100002; material: ENVO:00002003 | host: Homo sapiens | place: USA | collected 2012 ... | reverse complement strand
CGCGGACGCCATCGAACACGCCGGTGCTGCGGAGCGTGTGAAGCTGACCAAGCAGCAGAAGAAGCTCCAAGAACAGGCTCTTGAGATTCAGAAGTACGAAGAAAAAGTCCATCATCTTGCCGATCAGAACATCCAGATCGACCTCGATGACGGCGTGAAGCACAACTACGAGCTGTTTGCCGATGTGCTGGCGAAGATAAAGTGAGGCGGTCACAGCATGGTCAAGAGCGAATTAGATATGCTGCAATCCTTCATTGATGAACTTTCCAGCGCACTTTCCGCATCTCCACAGGACGAGGAATGCTTGTATGATTTACTCAATCGAGCAAACGCATTGTATGGCGATTATGTGCCAGAAATCGCAGAGCAGCGGGAAGAAATCATGCAGTTTCATGGGCTGCTGTCTCGAAACTGCAACGCAATTCTCGCACTGCTCAAACGAGAACTCATAAAACAGACAGATAACTTTGAAGCTGGCATTATGCCGCTGACCTATTCCCAGCTCTCTGTCTGTCCAGCAGCACAGACGGTGTATAAAAGCGGCATCACAAAATATGCTGAAAAGAAGTTTGACAGAAATGTGCTGGATGACATGAGGCTTTCGTTAGAGCTTCTGGTGAAACAGATTCTCGGCAATGGGAAAAGTCTTGAAAACCAGACATCAGAATTAGGGACGAAACTCAGCGGCTATCACACGGAGATTAGAAACCTCGTGATAAAAACCGTCGATTATCTTTGCAAGTATCAAAATCACTATGTAAAGCATAACGACGCGGTGAATCCAGAGGAAATTGACTACATAATTGAGCAAACAAGCGCAACGATCAATTTCCTTATCAAAGTCAAGTAAAGGAGTAGTGGGAAAATGTTTGGGGACGGAATGCAGAAGAACGAACTCCCTTTGATTATTGTCTGCGACGATAAGGATATGGTCTATGCCAACTATCTAATTCAACTTATCGGTCAGAAGGATGATGCCGGAGACAGCATTGTCGGCGTTGAGGATGACAGTGTTTCTGCTGCGATTTACACGGTAAAAAACTACAAGGACAATCTGCCGCAGATTCCATCCACGCAGCACATCCTTTTTATTGAGCAGACAAGCGTTGCCAAGGAACAGAGCAAAACAATTCCAGATGCGTTCAATAAGCTGGGAATGCACTATGGCTGGCTTGGTAAGCGAGCTGTACTGTATGTAGATGATACTACGAGCGATTGGATGAAGCTCAAGGATAGCAAAAAGCACTACACCGAGTTCTGGCAGTTCAGCAAGGATCGCGGCATGACACATCCTGATGCACTGGCTGAATATGCAAAGAAGCTCAGCGGCGGTTTCGTAGACAAGATCATGCCTGTCGTTGTGGGTGCGCCTAAGATGCTGATTGACTATAATAAGACGGTAAATGCAGTCAAAGCGCAGCAGTATAAAACGCTCATCAAGGTTTTTTATGAGGATGGCTTGAGATCCTTTGTGGAGGGATAATTTATGGGTGCCTTTGAGGAAGGCTATGCCTTTTTTGAAAAACAAGCTGGTGTTCAGTATGCCGGATATGAGGGCGGCGTCTATGTCGATCAGGTTGACGCAGAAATTGCCAAACTCATCCACGATCTGAACGCATTTGAAGGCTTCAAGACAAAGCCGGATGCCCTCAAGGGAGATATTGCTGAGTTCTGGCACGCAAACACCTTTAACATCAATGCAACCGCCCGTGATACTGCGAACAGAGCTTTTGTAGATAGAAGCCATGACTTTGCCTCTGCTGACATAAGCAGCAGCTTTGAAAAACTCTTCGGCTTGAAATACTATAAAACCGGGGCTGACAGCGCAAAGCAGCAAGCCAAAAGCGTTTTCGAGCGTTTCAACGAGTACAAATCAGCCGGAGGCAAAGACCCATTGAATGTGTTTCTTGAAAAGCGGGGCTTTACCGATGATTCCGTTCTCCATGACCCAATTTACTGCGGTCAGGTGCGTGTAATCCCAGCGGATCAGCTAAAAGAGGCTTGTGCTTGGCTGAGACAAAAGATTGCAACCGAATCGACAATTCGACCTGAGCAAATGGAGCGGTATCAAGACACGCTCAGAATGCTGTCAGACCGACTGAGGGATGGTCAAGGCACAGAGTCCATTCCTCTGACCGAGGCGGATGCAAAGGCTTTGGCTGTACTGGCTAAAGAAGGCGATATATCCGCCGAAAAATTGAAACTTCTCGGTGTCTCTGCTGATGAAGTGATTCACTTCGAGTACCTTGCCAAGCAAGCATTCAAGTCAGGACTTACCGCTGCAACAATTTCTGTTGTTCTGAATGTTGCGCCGGAGATTTATAAGGCAATCGACCATCTGATCAAGAGCGGAGAATTGGACGAGAAACAGTTTCAACGTATAGGCTTTGCCGCTCTCCAAGGTGGTAGTGAAGGGTTTGTCCGAGGCAACGTGTCCGCTGCAATTACTATTGCTTGCAAATCCGGTATGCTTGGAGAAGCATTGAAAGGTATTTCACCCTCTATTGTTGGTATGGCAACAGTCCTTGCTATGGACACCATGAAGAATGCCTTCAAAGTTGCTGCGGGCAAGATGACACGATCCGATCTGGCACAAGAGATGGTCAAAGAACTTATGATTTCTTCTGCTGCACTTGCAGGAGGAACAGTTGTTCAATCTTTCATTGGAATCCCAGTCGTGGGGTTCATGATTGGCAGCTTTATCGGCTCTGCTATTGGATCATTCGCCTATAATCGTGGTTATAGCGCAGTTATGAGTTTCTGCATTGATACAGGATTTACGATGTTTGGACTTGTGAAGCAGGATTATACGCTGCCCGAAGACGTGCTTGAATACATAGGCATTGATGTTTTTCAGTATGAGAAGTTCCTTCCAAAGCAATTTCAAAAAGAAACCTTCGAGCCACTTAATTTCAATCAAAGAAAGTTTGAAGCGGATACGTTAGGAATACACATTTTACGCAGAGGCGTGATAGGCGTTTCTGAGATAGGCTATGTATAATATTCTTAGCCAAGAAAGGAATACACGGTTATGTCCATAGAATCTATTCAATTTACACTCAGAGAACGTTTTGCCGCCCCTCTGCCGGAGTTCTATCAAAGACGGATCATCTTCTGGCAGGACGAGGATCGAGAGTTCGAGTCTATGCTTGACGAGCTTTACATCCCCGATGTAACAATTCTCAAGCTCACCGGCACGAACAACTTTGCCGTGAAAAAGTTGCTTCTGCACGATGATCTAACAGGCAATTATCTGATTTATAATCCCTTCTCTTATGCTGACCCAAAGGATAATTGGCTGCTGGATATTGAAAAATTCAGTGAAGAATACCGTTCCGACCTCATCTCCACGCGCATGAATGAGCTGAATATTGAGGCAAGTCCGGCGATGCGCAAGACGGTAAAACTGTACGCAAAATTCTTTGACAGCAAAGAGCGGATTGAAAGGCTGAAAAGAATTGGGCGAGAATACCATACACCGTTGCAGCTTCATATTGACATTATGGCTGTGCTGGCAGGACTAAACGGCGGCTCTGCGCAGGATGTATTTATTGCTGTCCTTTCTGCAGGACAGGGTGAGGAAAACAATGCCGTCCTCAGCAATATCAAAAAGTTCGGCAACATTGACGCTTTCTGGCAGCTTGTCCGCAAGTACACGGGCTACATCCATGAGGATGAAAAAGCGCTTGTCCTGTTCGCTGCCCATGTGCTGCTGACCGCCCTTGCGCAGACGATGAATCCCAGCGTTCTCAAAGGCTTGGAGCGTTTCATCTCTGATTCCAACAAGGCGTATTGTTACAGTATTGTCCACGAATGGCGCAACCGCGAGGACAACGGTGCGCTCTGGGAATTGTGCCGCAGTGTGGAGCAGGAGTTGCATCTTGCTTCCCGATTTGAAAAGCAGGATATTGAAACGCTGCTGACAGCAGACATTTTCCCGTCCATTCATGAGGTCATCCTGAGCCGCTTCTTCTCCGAAATTGCAGATCATGTGGTAAAGACCGAGCTGATGCTGAAAACTGCGGAAAACCGCCGCACTTCCGGATGGATTGAGCGGTTCGAGAACTATTATGACTGTCTCTACTATGTTGCAAAGATGCAGAACTTTTATCAGGAGAATGCAGCAGGCTTCCATATCGTAGAACCGAAAGCAATCTGGAAGCTCTATACGGAGAAGGCGTATGAGATGGATAGCTTCTATCGGCACTTCCACTATGCCTTCGGATGCACTCTCAAGAACAGCAATGTGCTTCTGGAAGATAAGCTGAAACACGCAGCAGATTACGTTGAGGGGCTGTATCAGAACTGGTTCCTCAAGGAGTTGACCGGCTGCTGGACAAAAGCAATTTCTGACAACCTTGCCGCATTGGGTTATGTGTCCGAGATCGGCAAACAAAGAGATTTCTACTCTCACTATGTTAAGCCGCTTGCGGGGAAAAACTCCCGCGCTTTCGTGATTATATCCGACGCTCTGAGATATGAAGTTGCTGCGGAGCTATGCGATACCATCACCCGGACAACCAAGGGAACAGCGAAGCTCGATGCTGTTCAAGCAGTTTTTCCCTCAATCACAAAATTCGGTATGGCGGCTCTTCTTCCGGGGCGAAAGCTGTCTGTCAATGACGGCATGGATGTTCTCGTGGACGAAATGCCCACCCGTTCTACTGATGAGCGTGGCAAGATACTCTGTGCTGCTAACATGAACAGCGTGGCAGTTCAATACACGGACGTTCTGAACATGAAACGCGCCGAGCGGCGTGAGCTTGTGAGCGGCAAAGAAGTCGTGTATATCTATCACAACACGATTGACGCTATTGGTGACAAAGCTCCAACTGAGAAAAAGGTGTTTGATGCTTGCGAAGACGCTATGCAGGAGCTTTCCAATATTCTTCGTATTGTCATCAACGATATGCAGGGTACAGATGTTTTCATTACCGCAGATCACGGTTTCCTTTATACATACAGCCCTTTGACCGAAGGCGATAAACTGGGCAAGGACGCGATCAGCGGCAAGGTATATGAAATCGGACGTCGATATTCACTGACAGAACCTTCCGCGGCGGCGGAGTACCTTATGCCGGTTCGATTTGACGGTGAGATCGGCGGTACGCCGGTCAAGGGCTACACGCCTTTTGATTCCACACGCATACGGGTTTCTGGTGGCGGTGAGAACTATGTCCACGGCGGTATCAGCTTGCAGGAGCATGTTGTGCCTGTTATTAGCTTCAAGAATCTCCGCTCCACAAGCAAGAAGTATGTGGAGGTTTCCAACGCAGAATTGAAGCTGTTGAGCGAAAGCCGTAAGGTGTCCAACCTGCTATTCTCTCTGGATTTCTACCAGCGTCAGCCAGTCGGAGAGAAGATTCAGCCCTGCACCTACTACATCTATATGACGGATGATGAGGGCGTGGTCATTAGTGACCGTCAGACTGTCATTGCAGACCGCACAAGCACAAATGCTTCCGATCGCGTCTTCCGTGTGCGCCTCAATTTGAAAGCCGGTGCCTATGACAAAAACAAGATTTACCGCCTTGTTATCGCCAATGATACAGATGTCCCGGAAGAGGCTGAGTTCCATATTGACATTGCCTTTGCGGATGACTTCGGATTTGACCTGTGAGGGAGAAACAGAAAATGAGCGAGTATATTGAAACGGTATCAACAGAGGATGCAAACGCTGTAATCGACAGCAAACTGCGTAAGGTATTCGACGGCAGGATTGTCCGCAAAGACCTCACAAAGAAAATCAAGGAAGGGGCAAATGTTCCCGTTTATGTCCTTGAGTTTCTTCTTGGACAGTATTGCAGTTCCGATGACGAGGATGTCATTGAAACCGGCGTTGCAAACGTCAAGCGGATTCTGGCTGAAAACTACGTCCGTCCCGATGAGGCGCAGAAGATCCTTTCTGTCCTCCGTCAGCGAGGCAGCTATACCGTGATTGACAAGATCACGGTTAATCTCAACATTAAGACGGACAGCTATGAGGCGGAGTTTTCCAATCTCGGAATCAAAGCAATTCCTATCTCTGAGGATTACCCAACTAAGTATGATCGGCTTCTCTGCGGCGGTATCTGGTGCATTGTCCAGCTTGAATATGAATATGTGGAAGAGGATAAACGCAGATCCCCAATTCTCATTCACAAGCTCACGCCTATTCAGATGCCTCATGTGGATATTGAGGAATTGAAGCAGGGGCGAAAAGCGTTTACGCAAGAAGAATGGATCAAGATTCTTCTACGCTCTATTGGTATGGAGCCGGATAAGCTGAATGACCGCGAACGCTGGCTTCTGCTTGCCCGTATGCTGCCGCTTGTCGAGAACAACTTCAACCTCTGTGAGTTAGGTCCGCGAAGCACTGGTAAATCCCATATCTACAAGGAAATCTCCCCGAACAGCATCCTTGTTTCCGGCGGTCAGACCACCGTCGCGAACCTGTTTTACAACATGGGCAGAAAAACCGTGGGCTTGGTTGGCTTGTGGGACTGCGTAGCGTTTGACGAGGTTGCCGGTATCAACTTTAAGGACAAAGACGGCATCCAGATCATGAAGGACTATATGGCGTCCGGCTCCTTTGCCCGTGGCAAGGAAGAAAAAGCCGCAACCGCTTCTATGGTCTTCGTCGGCAACATCAATCAGAGCGTGGATGTGCTGCTGAAAACGTCCAGTCTCTTTGACCCATTCCCTCCCGAAATGGGAACGGACACGGCATTTCTCGACCGTATGCACTGCTACATCCCCGGCTGGGAGATACCGAAGTTCCGCCCCGAACATTTCACCAATGACTACGGATTCATCACCGACTATCTGGCAGAGTTTATCCGGGAGCTTCGCAAGGAGCAGTACGGCGATGCGCTGGACAAGTATTTCCGCCTCGGCAAAAACCTTAATCAGCGCGATACCATTGCCGTCCGCAAGATGGTCGGCGGAATGATCAAGTTGCTCTATCCGGACGGGGAGTTCACGAAAGAACAGCTTGAAGAAATCCTCAAGTTTGCGCTCGAAATGCGCCGCCGCGTCAAGGAACAGCTCAAAAAGCTGGGCGGTATGGAGTTCTATGACGTAAATTTTTCGTACATTGACAACGATACCTTTGAGGAACATTTCGTGTCTGTCCCGGAACAGGGCGGCGGAAAACTCATCCCCGAAGGAATGTGCAATCCCGGTCAGGTTTATACGGTTTCTCAGGGAAAGAGCGGTATGATCGGCGTCTTCCGTCTGGAATCGCAGATGCTTCCCGGCAACGGCAAGTTTGAGCGGACAGGACTGAACTCTGACGGAAAGTGCAAGGAAGCGGCAAATACCGCATTCAACTATCTGAAAGCGAACGGCAACCGCATCAGCGGCACGATTAGCACAACAACAAAGGACTATATCATCAACTATCAGGATTTGCAGGGCATCGGCATGACCGAGAAACTTGCGCTTCCCACGCTGATTGCACTCTGCTCGATTGCGCTTGGGAAACCGACCCTCAGCAGTCTGGCGGTGCTGGGCGAGATCAGCATTGCCGGAACCATGCTCAAGGTGGACGAGCTTGCAAATGCCCTTCAGGTCTGCCTCGATAGCGGTGCAAAGAAGGTGCTTCTTCCCATTACCTCTGCGGCTGACCTCGGAACAGCTCCCGCCGATCTAATCGGCTGCTTCAACCTGATTTTCTATCAGAGTGCGGAAGACGCTGTTTATAAAGCATTGGGCGTTGAGTGACGCCAAAGCCCTGATTGGAAGGAGGCGTACCCGTGTCCAAGAAAAAACGTTCAAAGAAGCGTGAGCGTATTCCCGTAATAGATACCTTGATTGATCTTGCCGGAGCAATGACCTTGGATTATCTTGCAGCAAAACGTAGGCAGAAATATGGTACAAAGCACAGCAAGAAAATTGATCCATACGCTGCCACCGGTGCTGCAATGGGCATGGGTCTAATTAAGGACACAGATGACCTCATCAAGTTTGGCGGTGTCCTTGGCGCAATGGGAGCTTTTGATTCTGATGATGATTCACCAGTCAACAAAGTCGCATACATGGCTCCCCGTGATAACCGCTACGCTTGGCGCCTGAATTGCGAGGATGGCAGCGCATACGGTATTGATCCAAACAATTATGAGACAAGAGACGAATATAATGAGGCTCTAAGCAGGGAAAAACACGGATGGCGTGATTACTGTGAAGATGGCTCAGACTACGGGATTTCACCAGAAGACTACGAGACTGCGGAAGAATATAATGCAGCAATAGATACAGCGGAGTTCAATAGCTTTAATGAAAACGAGGATGATGAATTGATCATCCCGGATGATTCCTCCGAGAATATTGTGGGTGAGACATCTCCCGAATGCACGTCAAAAAGTGGCAGTGACCCGATTGGAAAACATGATCCGTATGCAGCAGATGATTTCCATGTATATGTTTACTGCCTTGTAAAGCTGGATGGAACAAACACGATAAAGTTCTACCGAACGGAGGATCGTACCTTGAAGCGAGGTGAGGCAGTTTTCGTTCCAGACGAAAGCTCAGGCAGTAAATTGAGAGGAACAATATGTTCTATTGAGCATCACATGAGTTTTTCTGTTCCAAAGCCCGTAGAGGAAACTCCTGAAATCATTGGAAGGGCGTGATCGATGAATGGATTGGGACTCCTATTATGAGAAGTTCTACGAATGGGCAACCAGCACGCAGATCAAGAAGATGTCCTCATTGACCTCGTTTGGTGCATCCGCCGAAATCTCTGAGGTCGCGCAGGAGTATATGGATGAGAAGGCAGCATCACGACTTATAAAAAAAGCGGTTGCCTATGGTGTCCAGTTCACGCCAGATGAAATCTATGACCTTTCCGGCTGCTGCGATATATCAGCCATGAATGAACTACTGAAATCTGCAAAATGCACCTTTACGCAGGAGCAGTTGGAAGACCTTTGGGGTGCCGTAGACGATGAAGTTCTTGAGCTTGTAGCAAGGCGCAATCATGTGACTATGTTTGCAGATGACGAGAATGAAGCCCCTTCCGTAGAAGAGGAGATCGATTTTGACGAACCGAAGCAAAAAGAGCCAAAGCTCGGGTTCTTCTCAAAGCTCGGTATGGCACTTGCGATTGGAAGTCTTTTGGATAAGAAAAGCCAGTCTCACGACGGACATTGTACTGGTGACTGCGCAAATTGCCCTCCGCATTACGGGTACCGCTATGGAAGGTGGTATTATGGGCATGATCATACACACGGTTGCGAGTTTGGCGGAAATAAAGGCGGAGGCGGACTGTAAAGCACAGGATGAAAACAAACTCACTGCTTTTCGACTGAACGTGATAGGAGGCACACATGGATAACCCTTCTCTCAATCAGAATGGTATCGAATATAACGGAGAACAGATTGCCTACAAAGACAGCACCTATGAACTTGTGTCAAAGGTAGCATATCTGATCGGCGTCCCGCTCCGTATTTTTCAAAATGAACACGAGCCGCCGAAGATAGAGATATACGACCGGCTTGAACAGGATAAAAATGCCCGTATCATCCGAAATCTATGTATCATCCGCACCGCCATTGAGCGCAATTACCGGAAAATAAATGACATCATGCGGATGGAATACCGTGGGCTTCTTTCGATGCCTGAAATCCTTCCAATGTCCAGTATGCAGCAGCTTTCAAATGACGGAATCAGCTTTATCAAAAAGTCGAGTA
>ERZ1027215.925-NODE-925-length-9835-cov-4.934254_pt1 | contig 9835 bp, 7 predicted proteins | sample MGYA00519481_ERZ1027215 | MGnify/ENA primary metagenome ERZ1027215 (study PRJEB26926, sample SAMN06164487) | human gut metagenome | biome: ENVO:00009003; feature: ENVO:2100002; material: ENVO:00002003 | host: Homo sapiens | place: USA | collected 2012 ... | reverse complement strand
CTCGTGGGCTCGGAGATGTGTATAAGAGACAGCTAAAATATAAACGCCCCGTGCTACCATTGCACGGGTGGTTTTATTCATAAAAAAGCTCTGCCCTGACCGTATCTACGGCATACGGATAATTGAATCCGGATATTCCGATTCGTCGATGGAACCGAAATATCTGCATTTCATGATCAGAACGATACCTCGTAATCGTATTCCTTTCCGGAGAAAACAGATAAAGATTATGAAAAACGTAATTGCTATAATAAAAAACGCTTGGGGTGACAGTCCGCCACCGAAAGTCAAAACCGGCTTTATTCTCAATATCATTGGATTGACAGCTTTTTTATGCTTATCCGGCGCAACAGCCCATGCACAATCGGACAAACAGATTATCAACATGGATAACCCGGACTATCACATCGATGTGGAACGTTTTTGCTCTCCATTTATTGATTTCGATAATCCCGAAGAGTACAATAGCAAAGAAGTAAACTATCGCTATGTGAAATACACACAAAACATGAACGTTTCTTTTTCTGAGAGATATCCGATTTTAATACATTATATAAGTATGGACAGTCTCGTTACCAAGAAAGCAACTTTTTGTGATACCGGCTTCGGGAAACTGAATTTGATAACCAATGCACAAGGCAAATTAATATCGATGAACTGCGAAACGAAGATGGACAAAACAGGCTTCAAGGAACTGGTAAAGGCTGTCAGACAGAAATATGGCAAACCTGCCCTGAAGAAAGCAGAAACAGGTAAAGACGAACTTAAAAAGATTCTGATAAACTCGATGGTATCAAAGGGCAAAAACATACCCGTGTATCTTTGGAAGCAGGATGACGAATATATCGGACTGTTCATGGAAAGCGAGGATGTCGTAAATTTCTTCCGGGCAAAAAAAGAATTTGAAGATTTACTCATCAAAGTAAATGGTCCTTACATTGAGGCAACAATAGAGTTGCAAAAATGGAAGAAGAAAATATTCAAGAGATAAGAAACAGGCTATAATAAGCTACTTTTAAATCACATGAAAATAAAAAAATATTTAACATAAAAATACATGCAACGCTATAAACCGATGACTTTCCTCCCAACACAGGATAAGAAGGGGAGAGGGAAAAAGCCTGTCGCCACTCCGAAAGCGGCCCTCCACTGTTGCTGCACAAGGTCAGAAGGACAGCTGCGGCAAAAGCAGAATCAAACCTCGTAGCCCACACGCCCCCAACTGCATTCGATATTCACAAGGAAAGGGAACCTTTTTTCCCGCAATCTTTTATATCCGGAGTGAAAGATCAGAAACGGATTCCGGCGAAATCCGTCTTTCAACGGATCGTCGATACGGCATCGAACTCTTCGGGAGCGTAAGTCCGCAAGGCGAGTTTTTTAACCCAAACGACGAAGATCCCCGTGAGTACCAAGTTCAGCACGAGGGTCAGCACCGAAATAACCAGTGCCGGACCGCCCAAGCTATATCCCAGCGCAATGAAGATAACGCCCGCCCCTACCTCGCCGCGGGTAAACATACCGATCGAAAGGGCCAGACGTTCGCTCAACTTCCGATCACGATAAAAAAACATCGGGAAAAGTTTGCCCAGGTTGGACAGCAACGAGACGATCACCACATGGAATGCGATCACGCCCCACGACATCATGGGCTGCGAACCGGTCACGGAAGAAGCAGCTTCCCCAGTCGCAGCAGTCATACCGATAAACAACGGCATGCTCAATCCAACCAAAAACATGAACAAGAACGAAATGCCGGAAGCGGCCATCCGCTCCCCGCGAGATTCGACATGCCTGGTTTTCATCACCATACCCAATACGAAAGCGGGAAGCAGCACCTCGATATGAATACTGCCCTCCTCGCCGAAATAATATTTGGAAAGCAGGTAAACCAGTTGGGTAACACCGAAAACCACGACCGAATAGGTCAGAATCGCCCACCAATCCTGCCTCAACTCATACGTACTGAGTTTCTTCCACCCCAGCCACAACAGCAGAAAGACGATCACCACGACGACGAAAAGCTGCCAGCGCAGACCGATCATCAGGATTTGCAGAGGTATCATCAGCAGGATGGTATCCAGATCGTCGAAAATCGCCAGCACCTGAATTTTCCGATACATCCAGCTTCGCTTGAGCCGCAGGGCCGCGAGCATCGTGAACAGGATGCCGGCCGAAGTCGGAGCGGCAAAACGGCTCAACAACAGATTCTCTTTCCAGGCGTCGCCATTGCCCCAAAACTCGGGCGGCAACAACACGAAAACATAGTACAGAGCGATGAGCAGCCAAGGTACGGCTGCCGTAGCCATAGCGATGAAATAGTCCTCGGCATAGGAGCGCCAACGTTTTTTATCGATCTCGAATTCCCGGCCGACATTGATCATGATGAACGACAGACAGACATAAAGAAAGGTCGTCGCCCCGGCCCGAAATGCAGGATAGCTCTCTCCGAGCATCCCCGGAAGAATCTGGGAAGCCACGAGGCCAAGGATGAGAAGCAGGGAAAATGAGAAAATCTTTTTCATCGGAGGTTTTCAATAGAATGTTCGCGCAGTCGGCACAAGGATTTATGTCGGCTAAATCGCGGGTACCGCCCGGAATTTTGGTACAAAGAAAATCAAAATCCCGGAATTTCCCCGCATCGTCCGCCAAAAAAGCACCGACTGCGCACCTCAACGCCACTTTTTCGTGCGGAAGAACAAATAGGTCACGAATCCGATGACGATCATCACGCCCCAGGCCAGGATATAACCGTGCTCCCACTCCAGTTCGGGCATGTTACGGAAATTCATCCCCCATACTCCGACCAGAAAAGTCAGCGGAATGAAGATGGTCGATACGACAGTCAGCCGTTTCATAATATCGTTCATCCGCAAATCGTTGTTCGAGATATACAAATCCATCAGCGACGAAAGGGTTTCACGGCAGATGTCGATATTTTGCGCCACGTTGAGCAGGTGATCGTTCACATCGTTGAAGAAGGGCCGATTGACCCGGTGCAACAAACTCGAATCGGAACGAAATAGCCGCGAATATTGTTCCTTGAGCGGCAGAACCGTCCGCTTGAGCTGCATGTAATCCCGCCGGAGCTCCTGCATCTGTACTCCGATGTCCCGGTCTCCGGTATCGGCCAGCAATGCAGATTCCAGCTCCTCCAACCCGTCGCTGATCGCCGCTGCAACCGACATATAACCGGTTATCAAGCCATTGAGCAACACCGAAAACAGGTAGTCCGACTGTCGGGTACGGATTTTCAGTACATTGTTACGGATGGCACGCATCACATCGTCGAAAAAATCGTTGTCCCGCTCCTGAAACGTCAGCACGAAATCAGCGCCCTGCACCAGACTGACCTGCATCGCTTCGCCACCCATAATCTGCTTGGCAATAATCACATTGTACTGATCGTGCTCCTCGACCTTGCTGGCATGGTCGGTATTGAGAATGTCCTGCATGACCAGAAAATCGATCCCGAAATGCGTACAAACCGTCTGCACGGCATCCGTATCTTCCAGTCCGTGAATCTGCAGCCAAGTGATGCCATCGGGCTGAAAGCGGGATTTCATCTCCTCGAAATCATCTCCCGCAGCCTCTTCGACCCGATCCACAGTATAACTGCACAGATGCAGATGAGTCCGTGTTTTCGTATCCCCGTTGTAGGCGAGCTTGTCGCTGAGCAGGTTATTTTTCATGGCTGTACGATTAAAATTCGACCGTGACGCCCAACGTCGGCACCAACGTACCGCTCGCCTGGCGGATATACTTCATCTTATAACGCTGCTCCGAAGGCGGAGCCGAAGGATTCTCGATCACGCCGGTACTCATCAGCACGTCGGGCTGACGGAGCTTGCTGAAGGTCACGTTCTGCAAATCGACATAGATACCCAGCATGCATTTACGGAAATAAAACACCTTATCGACGCGCACGTCCAACTGGGCGAAAGCGTCGAGCCTGCCGGTATTATACTTCGAATAGTCGTAATAGGGGCGCCCCGAAGCGTTCCACGCCTCGACGAGCGACGATTTCTCGACGTCGTACGGCGTATAAGGCGTTCCGCCGATAGCGCTCAGCTTCGCACCGACGCTCCACCCGCGAGAGAAATCATACGTACCGCTGATATTCGCCACGAAACGATTGTCCCAGGCAGAAGGAATATATTTCGCATCGTGCCGGCTGCGGTATTCGCTGCTGAAAACGGTCAGGGCGCCGACCAGATTGAAACGATCGGGAAGCTGCCAACGCACCATCAGCTCCAGACCGTAGGCACGTCCCTGGGCCGAAGAAACGAGCAATTCGTCGCCCGAGGTGCCGTAGTCGTTGCCTTTGCAGGTCAGCGGCACGTCGTCCGCCACCGAAAGCGGGATATCCGTATAATATTTGTAGAAACCTTCGAGCGAAACCACCAACCGGTCACGCAGACGCCAATTGACGCCGACGGCGCTTTGCAGGACCCGCATATACTCCAAGCCCCGATTGACCAACTCGCCCGTATTGTCCTTATAGCCGAGTGCCGTATAGGGCGGCAACTGGTAGAAAAGCCCTGCGCTACCGCTCACCGACCAACTGTCGCTCAAGGCATAGGAAGCCGACACACGGGGCGAAAGCTGCTTCCAGAAACGCTCCATCTCCGTCGAATAGTCGCATCCGTCGGCCCGCACGCCCATCGAAACCGTCAGCCGCTTGTCTGCGGAGGCATAGTCGGCCCCCACGAAAAAGCCCCAGCCGACAATCCCCAAATAAGTGCGATAGTCGAGCAGCTCGGCTTCCTGCTGATAAGTCCGCTGCAAAGTCTTGTTATGATAGGTAGAATAGTTCAATTCAGCACCTTCGCGCAGCGTCCACCGGCCCAGGTAGGAGCGATTTTCGAACCGCAGGGTCGTCTTCTGCTCCACGCCCCGCAAACGCAGGGTCAGATTATCCGGAGTCGATTCGTCGTTGTTGCGGTATTTGGTATTGCGGTTATTCAGGTAGTTGTGACTCAACGCCACCGACTGCACGTGCCGGCCGGCGAAATGGCGGTACACGGCACCCACAGTAAAGGTTTCCTGTTGGATACGAGGCAGGTAACTGAGCAGATATTCGTTCTCCTCGCCCTTCTCGTCGAGATTGAGCTTCATGTTGTCGATGCCCACCAGTCCGAGGAAAGTCAGCTCGTCCCGCTCCGAGAAACGGGTCTTGACCTTCAGTTGCCCGTCGATGTAATTGGGCAGGAAAGGAAGCCCCAGCAATTTGAAGAGGAACTGGAGATAGGATTGCCGCACGGAAAAGAGGTAAGTCGTCTTTTTGCCCACGTGTCCGCTGCCGCTGAGCGACACTTCGGAGGCACCGAGCGTCGCCTTGAAGGTCTGCCGTTCGAGATCGCCGTCCCGCAGCCGGAAATCCAGCACCGAACTGAGCGCCCCGGCACGGTCGGCGGGAAACGAACCCGTATAGAAATTGATCTCGCGCACCAGATCGGAATTCACGATGCTTACGGGACCGCCCGTGGCACCCTGCGTGGCGAAATGGTTGATGTTGGGAATTTCGATCCCGTCCATGAAGAAGCGGTTTTCAGAAGGTCCGCCGCCCCGCACGATCAGGTCGTTGCGATAACCGATGGGCGAAAACGACACGCCTGGATAGGAACGAACGATACGCGACACGTCACGATTGGAGCCGGGACTCTTCTCGATCTCCCGCATCCCGATCACCTGCATACTGACCGGGCTCTCGATCGTACGGCGGAAAGGCGAGGGACGAACGACGACTTCATTCAGATGCTCCGGCTCCTCCTCCATCTCGATTTCGATGAAAGGCGTCCGGGCCGACACCTGGTATTCGGGGGTCACGACCGTTCTGTAACCGATGAACGACGCCGTCAGGCTATAAATGCCGGGCTTCACCTGCAGGATCTCGAAACGTCCGAGCGAATCGGTCATGGCGCCCTTACCGGGCTGGCCGGTGATCGTAACGGCAGCATAGGCGACCGGTTCCCGGGAAAGACGGTCGATAACCCTGCCCCGCACAGGATACCCCGCTGCGGCCCAAACAGAAGGAATGTACAATGCCAGCAAAACGATTGCTGCCAGTAAGTTCTTTCTCATAATTCACAAAATCAACCGTCCGCAAATCTAATAAATTTACCGGCGTTTCGATCTTCCGGCCGTAAAGAATCGACCGAGGCGGACCGATTCGAGGCGAATCGGACGATTTACGGCATCGACACGATACCCCGAATCGCCCGCCGGCATACCGTAATAATCGAAAGAGATGCAAAAATCATGAAATCCGCCCCGGAAGGAATCGAAATTTATCCTATTTTTGTTTCCGATCAATCTCGACAATATATGCGTACACTGATCTCGATTCTCTGGATTTCGTTCTTTCCGCTTGCCGCAGCAGCGCAGGACGACGATCTGTCGTATCGGCTGAAAAAGGTGATAAAGGATAAAAAAGCCGAAATCGGTATTGCGGTCATCCTCGACGCACAAGATACGGTAACGGTCAATAACGACGACCGCTACCCCCTGATGAGCGTATTCAAATTCCACCAGGCCCTCGCCGTCGCAGATTACCTGGACCGAAACGGACTGACGCCCGACACGGAAATATTCATTCCGGAAGAAGAGCTCGTCCCCGACACGTACAGTCCCCTTCGGGAGGAATTTCCCGAAGGCGAAATCTCGCTTTCAGTCAGCCGTCTGTTGGAGTACAGCCTGCAGTTGAGCGACAACAACGCCTGCGACATCCTCTTCGAGCACACGGGCGGTCCGGCAGCGACAGACCGCTACGTCCGGTCGCTCGGACTGCACGATTTCGCGATCGCAGCAACGGAGCAGCAGATGCACGACGATCCGCAAACGTGCTACGAAAACTGGAGTACGCCGCTCGAAGCCGCCGCCCTGCTGGAACTGCTCGTAACGGAACAGATTCTCACTCCTACACTGCGGGAAATGATCCGGCAAAACCTGATAAGCTGTAAAACAGGTGCCGACCGTCTTCCGAAACCACTGTCGGGAACCGGCGCCGTCATCGGACACAAAACCGGCACGAGCGACCGCGACGAACGAGGCATCTTCGCCGGGACCAACGACCTGGGATTCGTCATCCTGCCGGACGGCACCCGCTATACCATCGCCGTCTTCATCAAAGATTCGGCGGAAAACCCGGAAACAAATGCCCGAATCATAGCGGATATCTCCGAAACTGTTTATCGATACGTTCACGACGAATACCGGGAAAACGACATCCGCCCCGGCAAAAAACACGTCGATAAAGGAGCCGGAATTGGATTCGAATCCGATTATTTTTATTAAATTTGGAAAGAAAACAGCGTAATTTGCACTGTTCTTGCACGGAATCAGAAAAACTTCAATACCCCAAGCATGAAAAAAATAGCGGCCTATCTCATTCCTGTTCTCGCCTGTTTCGCAGTAGGTATCTCGGCAAGTTTTTTCCAGGCTTCGTCCATCGCCGAATGGTATCCGACGCTGACCAAGCCGGCACTCACGCCGCCCAACATCGTATTTCCGATCGCCTGGAGCGTCCTGTACCTTTGCATGGGACTTTCGCTCGGGCGCCTCATCGTGCGTCGGCAGCACAAAGGAATCATCCGTCTGTGGATCTTGCAGCTCATCGCCAACTTCCTGTGGAGTATCCTGTTCTTCACGCTACGCAATCCGCTGGCCGGATTCATCGACATCGTACTGCTGAATATCCTCGTGGGACTCTACATCTTCGCTGCGAGCCGCAGGGACCGTGCTGCCGCCTGGCTCTTCGTACCTTACCTGCTCTGGACGCTCTTCGCCGCCTACCTCAACGGATATATCCTGCTGCACGGCACCCCGGCGGCGGCTCCGACGACAATTCAAACCGAATCTTTAACAATATCAAAACCTAAAACAGAAAGAATTATGGTTCACAAAATGCCCGAACTTCCGTATTCGACGGAAGCGCTCGCTCCGAAAATGAGCAAAGAAACTTTTGAATACCACTACGGCAAACACCTCCAGACCTACGTGGACAATCTCAACCGCCTGATTCCCGGCACGCCTTACGAGTCGATGTCCCTGCAGGAAATCGTCAAGAAAGCCGACGGTCCGATCTTCAACAATGCGGCCCAGGCCTGGAACCACACGTTCTTCTTCCTGATGCTGACCCCCGATCAGAAGCCGATGCCCCAAAAACTAGCGGATCGCATCGCCCGCGACTTCGGATCGGTCGAAGCCTTCAAGGAAGAGTTCTCCAAAGCCGCTACCAGACTTTTCGGCTCGGGCTGGACGTGGCTCGCAGCCGACAAGGACGGCAAATTGCAGATCATCTCGGAATCCAATGCCGGCAACCCCATGACCAAAGGCCTCAAGCCCGTCATGACGATCGACGTATGGGAACACGCCTACTATATCGACTACCGCAACCGCCGCGCGGATTTCATCAAATCGTACTGGGAGCTGATCGACTGGGACAAGGTGGCCGACCGCATATTCCCCCGCAAATACCACTGCACCGCCTGCGACTACGTATATGATCCGGCCAAGGGCGATCCCGAAAGCGGCATCGCACCCGGCACGGCATTCGAAGACATCCCGGACGACTGGGTATGCCCCGTTTGCGGACTCTACAAGGATTCCTTCAAGATCGTGGAAGAGAAATAGGCGATCAGGAAAATTGAAAAAAGCAGCGCATAAAGCGCTGCTTTTTTGTATCGGGAGAATCCGTCGCAGACACCCGACAGCCGTTTTTCCGCGCCCGAGGGAAGAAGCCGGGCAGCCCATTCCGTCCGACACCAGAAATAAAGAGATCGACCCGGCAACAGATCGACCTCTTTGTTTCAGTCCATACTAATCTCTACTTTATTACGACTGAAACCTTTATCGGCAAGACACTCTTCTTCTGCACAAACTCCGCACTTCGGCGTATGCCGTACAACGGTTTCGAAAAATATTTCATCAGGGAAACAGAGAGCCACCTCGCTTCAGGTTATCAATCCACCGAAAAGATGCCTCGCAGGTCTTTTCCGAAAGCTCCGTTCTCCGCAGACGCATATCATCCGAACTGTCCGTTCATCGGGCAGGCAAAGGCTGGTCTTCTGACTCGTCCCCGCCGCAACGCCTTCCCGACCCCGCAGGACCAGTGGCAAAAGAGTGTCGCGGTAATACACCCGGGCATCCGAAACGCCGCCCGCAAGCGGGCCGATCACCTCGGATCGTCGGGCAGGACTCACAGCAGCGGGAACTGTCGCAGACTTTCACTGCGTTCCCATTTAATCTGACGGGGCGTAACCCCTCGTGAACCGTTGCAGTGCAAATGTAAGAAAATATTTGCTATCTTTGCCCGGTAACCAAAAAATATTTTGACAGAAACTATGAAACACGCATACGTATTTCCGGGTCAGGGCGCTCAAGCCGTCGGCATGGGCAAAGACCTCTACGACAACGTTCCCGAAGCCAAGGCTCTCTTCGAGCAGGCCAACGAAATCCTCGGTTTCCGCATCACCGACATCATGTTCGCCGGTACGGACGAAGAGCTCAAACAGACTAAAGTCACCCAGCCGGCCGTATTCCTCCACTCGGTCATCATGGCCAAGGCGCTGGGCGTGCCGCCCTTCGCCCTCAGTCAGTTGACCCGGCGGGCGGGCAGGCGCACGATGGCGCAGTTGAAAAAGCAGTTGGCGCTCTGCGTGAACGCGGATTTTGACATCAAGCGCGGCGCTGTCCGCGAGGAAGCGGCGCTGGATCGGCTGATGCTGGCGCTGACGGAAAAATAAGAAGAACGCACAAAATCCCTTCCGGCATACGATGGATGCGGGAGGGATTTTGTATGAAACGCAAACCGCAAGCCGGATGGAATGCCGGG
>ERZ1027215.921-NODE-921-length-9848-cov-4.162667_pt1 | contig 9848 bp, 6 predicted proteins | sample MGYA00519481_ERZ1027215 | MGnify/ENA primary metagenome ERZ1027215 (study PRJEB26926, sample SAMN06164487) | human gut metagenome | biome: ENVO:00009003; feature: ENVO:2100002; material: ENVO:00002003 | host: Homo sapiens | place: USA | collected 2012 ... | reverse complement strand
AGATTAGCGAGTGTCTCGTGGGCTCGGAGATGTGTATAAGAGACAGATATTATTAATGGTTACATTGCCTTGATCTGCTTGGAGTAAGTCCAGCATCAGGCGGAAAAGAGTGGTTTTACCGGCTCCGTTGTTACCTACCAAACCCAGCATGTCACCTTGTTCTATGACATATTTCTCAATATCTACGGCTTTCTTTTGGCCGAAGTTTTTTTGAAGATTGTTTATCTCTATCATATTCGTAATTATTTTTGTCTACTATCGTGAAATCCTTCCATATTCTTATACCGGCGCTTCATGAAGCGATGGTATACATTCCTCAACCACCATCTTGAAGTTAGGATAAATACAAGACCGATACCAATAAGTACCCATGGTGTAGCTTCTTTGCCAACCGTTATCTTTAACCCGAACATCAGTAGTAGGGGCACACCGAATGCACCAGCTGAAATAAGATTCTGTAATCCTGTTCCCACGTTTTGGCGACCGGTCATTTTGGCATTCAGATTGAGGGTCTTGTTATTGTACACTGCCAGTTGGAACATGCAGCAATAAACAGCACCCGGAACAAATATAAGCCATGAGATGCATTGCAATACAGATACTTTGCCTGTTACCATGCCGGGGATCATCAGTATAAACGGAATGATCAGTGCCAGGCTATATAAGATATATTTGGCACGTAGCAGCGAATAGATAGATTCTTTACGACTCATTAGCCCGTCAATGTAGTTGCCCTCGTAGCTCATCAGAGGCGAGAGGAATAGAAGACCGAAGATGATATAGTTGTAAAGTACAAAGAAATCGCGTGCTCCTCCCTCGTAAAGATCAGAAAAACTGATAATGAGGCTAAAAGCTAATACTACTGCGGTGATATTATAGAGTGATTTTTTGCATACTTTATTACGAAGCAATAGCTTCAATTCCAACCGGATATATTCACCTATTTCACCATAACGATCCAGGAACTTGTATTCGGATACAGTCTTTACTTGTACGGTTGTATCTTCTACCTTGTTTAGTTCGTTATAGACTAATCTTTGCATGATACTCCTGTTGATGAACCACATGATAGCAATGGCTACCAAAACTCCGATAAACGTCAGTATATTTCCGGTGATGAATCCTTCACCCAAATTGACTGAAAAGGCAAATATCGGGCTGTTGTCCGGAATGAAAAGTGCAGCAGCAATACCACCATATAGGGCTACCGGTAGAAGGAACCACCAGATGCGTTCGTCCATCAACGTACGGCACAATAAATACCAGTAATTATTGAATACGATGAGTAGCCAGATACCAATACAATAAGTCAACACACCTGCCACTCCATAAAACTTAGTAACTGTGATGATAGCAAATGGAACAAACAGGAAGAGCCAGAGCAGATTGAAGCTGTTAAGCCCGGAACGCAGGAGAAGGAAGTCAATCAGACGACTCCGTTTTACGGGAAGCAGTAAGTAGGGTTTGACTTCCTGTGTAGGTGTCTTCAGGAAAGGCAAGCGCAGAAGAAAGTCGAGGGCGAGCACAAATATGAGTCCGCTGTTCATTACATGGTAGGCTTCTCTGGCTCCACCATCGAAAGCAAAGGCGAAAGTTGTTCCGAAGAATATGAGATAAGCTGCCCAGAACACACTCATGAAGTACATCCAAAACTTTCCGAACTTGCTCTTCTCGTACATCGGATGCCGCTTTTCTGCTAACTTTCCATGTTTACGTAGCTCAAGAAATAGATTCATGTCTTTAGTGATTAGTCGTTAGTGATTAATTGGTGATTAAGGAGGCAGTGATTAGTGATGAGTGAACATACGGTTCTTATCACTAATCACTTGCCTATTATCACTTCTTAGGTACCGTCATCGTTACCTCGATCTCATTACCTTGTTTCAGCAAGTCGGCTGCAAACTTCTGGATATCTTTGGCAGTGATGCTGTTTACGATATCTGTATATCCTTGCGTCATATCCATATTATAGTAGAAGTAATCGTTCAGGTTGTTCAGCCAGTATGCATTTTCCTTTTGGTTATCGGCGTATTTTTTCAACATGTACTCTTTCACCTTCTGTAAATGTACATCAGACGGTCCTTCTGCTGCCAGTTTCTTCAGCTCGTCTACTACGATACCGGCTAGTTTATCTTTCTTCTCAGGATCGGTCTGGAAGACAATCTGCATCAGCAATTGTTCTTTCGGATACTTCTGTAGGCTACCCATGCAATTTACACCGTATGTACCACCTTCTTTTTCGCGTACTTCTTCAGTATAAACCATGTTCAGCACCTGAGTCATATAGCTCAACAGAATTTCATTCTTCAATGTATAAGGAGTTTTTCCGGTATACAGGAATACGATAGTTGCCATCGGAGTTTGTTGTTCTTTGGCAAATTCGTTCTTGTATGTACCTTTGCGGATCTCCATCTTGGTATCCTTGAAAGTCTCTTTACGATTGATGGCAGGCAATGCACCCAGATATTCTGCAATCAGCGGCTTGGCTGTTTCCAGGTCAATGTTTCCAACGAAATAGAATGTAAAGTCGCTGGCATCTTTGAAACGGTCATTATACATTTCCAGAATACGGTCATAGTCGATCTGATCTACCATTTCCGGTTTCATTATTACCACGCGCGGGTGGTTGTTGTACATAGCCTTCTGCAATGTGTCGTTGATAGAAGAAAGCGGATTAGCCTGTGCACTTTCCAGTTCAGCCTTTGTACGGTTCTTATAAGACTCGAATGCTTCCATGTCCTTGCGGGGAGCGGTGAATGTGAGATAGGTCAACTGCATCATGGTCTCGAAGTCCTTTGGAGAACAAGTTCCGAATACATTTTCAGTAGTGGCACCCAGTCCGGCACGAACAGAAACTTTCTTTCCGGCCAATACCTTTGTAAGGTCTACCTGACTGAAGTTACCCAAACCACCTACAGCAACCACATTGTCCATAACGGCAAAGTTCAGTGCATCCTTATCGGGGAAAAGAGATTTGCCACCCAGACTAGTTCCTTTCATGCGGATCTCATCTGCCTTGAAATCGGTTTTCTTGACGTAAACAGTTACACCGTTGGACAGAACAAGTTTTGTACTACCATAGATTTCACCTTCTTTCTCAGATACGATTTTGCCGCCTTTCGGTGCTTCTTTCATCAGAGGTTCATCAGAAACCTTGTCGACATACGGTTGCAGATCGAGACTCTTCATGCCTTTCAGCAAAGCAATAACTTCTTCTTTCTGCGGATATTTTAATCCTTCTTTTTCAGGACCGGCAATGATAACTACTTGGTTGCTGTCCGGAACGAGTTGCTGGATTGCCATGTTTATAGCCTGTACCGGGAGGTTAGGAGCTAACTGGTTCATCATGGCATATTCTGTTTCAATACCGGGGATAGGTTCGGCATCCAGGAAGTTACGTACATACTCACGTACATAAGAACCGTGTTTGGTCTTCTCACGCTCATTGTATGCAGATTCCAGACGTTGCAGATAGTTAGCGCGGGCACGGGCATATTCAGACTCTGTGAAACCGAAACGACGGGCGCGTTCTGCTTCCTGTAACAGGACTTTCAAGGCTTTTTCGATGCCGTCTGCTTTACTTGAAGCAGAGAGGTTGAGTGCTTCTTTCGTTTTCGCTACAAAGAAATTACCATAACTGCTATATGCACGGGTAAACGGCGGATTAGCGCTCTGGGTCAGTTCACTCAGACGTGCGTTCAGCATACTGGTGATCATGCTTGTCATATACTGGGAAGCCAGATAACCTACGTTGTTCTTTTCTGAATCGGGAGTTGCATCTTGCTTGAAGTAAACTTCGATAGACGGATCGTCTACTTCTTTATCCGTACCGATGGCTACGATAGGTTCCTTATTATCGGCAACAGGATAATAAACACGCTCTGCGGGATTTACCGCTTTCTGTACGTCGGCAAATATTGTTTTCAGTTTGGCTTCTACAGCGTCTACATCAATGTCGCCTACGATGACGATACCTTGCAAATCGGGACGGTACCATTTGTGGTAATAGTCACGGATATCTTTGTAGGGGAAGTTATTGATTACATCGATAGAGCCGATAGGCATACAATCTGCGTATTTGTCGCCCAGATATATAGTGGGAAGCAGGTCGGTATAGACGCGCAGCATACCACTGTTACGGCTACGCCACTCTTCACGGATCACTCCACGTTCTTTGTCTATCTCGTCATCTTTGAGCAGAATGTAGTTGGACCAGTCGTGCAGAACCAGCAAACAAGAGTCCAATACACCGGCACGGTCTATCGGGGCATTGCTGATATTATAGACGGTTTCGTCTATGCTGGTATAGGCATTTAAGTTTGTTCCAAATTTGATACCCACAGTTTCACACCAGGGGATAACGCCGAGACCTTTGTCGTCGCCGGGGAAATTCTTTGTGCCATTGAAAGCCATGTGCTCCAGAAAGTGAGCAAGGCCACGTTGTTGCGGCTCTTCAAGGATGGAACCTACTTTCTGGGCAATATAGAATTCAGCCCGGTTTTCGGGTAATTTGTTATGACGGATGTAATACGTCAGGCCATTGTCTAATTGGCCGATACGGACATTCTTGTCCACGGGAAGAGGCGGAAACTGCATTTGTTGTGCTACCGCTTGTTGGAAACTGGCGCATAAAACGAATGCTACCACCAATAAACTACGAAATGAATGTTTCATATGAATGAATATTAAAATTGTTTCTTGCTCTATTTGTCGAAAGGCAGAAAAAGAAATCACAAGAGGAGGATTGTTTTTTTACACAAATGGGAATCTAGCGGCAAAACTTGCTAAATTCCCATTTATCTCAGTGTACTTTACAAGAGTGAACTTATCCTTTTATAGCCTCTCTTATCCGTACTAACTTTGTCAGCAATCCTTCCAGCAGATCCAGCTTCAGCATGTTGGCACCATCGCTCTTGGCTATTTCGGGATGCTCATGTGTTTCAATAAACAATCCGTCGGCACCTACGGCAATACCGGCTTTGGCTACAGTTTCAATGAGCTGTGGCATACCGCCTGTAACTCCGCTTGTCTGATTGGGTTGTTGCAGCGAGTGGGTGACGTCCAGAATAACCGGATAACCGAAAGTTTGCATCTCCGGTATTCCACGATAGTCTACGACGAGGTCCTGGTATCCGAAAGTCGTTCCACGTTCGGTGATCATTACCTCCTTATTGCCGGCTTCCACTACCTTTTCTGCAGCGAAGCGCATGGCAAGAGGGGAGAGGAACTGTCCTTTTTTAATATTTACTACCTTTCCTGTCTTTGCGGCAGCTATCAGAATGTCCGTCTGACGGCAAAGAAATGCCGGAATCTGTAGTACGTCCACGTATTCGGCAGCCATGGCAGCCTCCTCGGCAGAATGAATATCTGTAACTGTGGGTACGCCAAACGTATCATGTACTTTCTGCAACACTTTCAGTGCTTTTTCATCACCTATTCCTGTAAATGAGTCTAGGCGTGAACGGTTTGCCTTGCGATAAGAACCTTTAAAGACGTAGGGAATCTGTAGTTTCTCAGTGATATTTACCACACGTTCGGCAATGCGCATTGCCATTTCTTCCCCTTCAATCACACAAGGACCTGCCAATAAAAAGAAATTTCCGGCAGGGTTATTTTTTAATTCTAACATAAGTATTTGGTGTTTACGTTAATCGTTTATTTTAGTTGGGTATAATCAAGGTGATTGCCTCATGCATGATGCCGATGTCCAATGGGAAGTGTCTGTCGAGGAGGCGTCCATCCAGATCGACAGAGGCATTTTGTGCACGCAGTACTTTCACTTTCTGTGTCCTGTAAGGCATTACGACTTTATGGTTTAATATGCGTCCTTGAAGTAACATCCACAAGCCTGATACAAGTTGTAGCAATTCCGGGCGGTAGATCACGGATACATCGAGCCAGCCATTGTAGGGAACGGCACTGGGAACTTGTCCATATCCCCATGCACTACCGATGCAAACCGTCATGATACGTCCGCGGATATGCTCTCCGTTTATTTTGAGGTGCATCCGGTAAAGCTTGCGTTCAAAGAAAAGCGAAATGAGTGCCATGAGATAAGACAAGAATTTCACTCCCCAGAAACGTTTGGTCTGGTCGCTGATTTTCACAATGCGGGCTCCTAAACCGATATTGATGGCATTGAGGAAATAGCGGGTAACGTGTTTCTCGCCGTCGTAATAATTGCAGAAGCCGACATCGATTTTCCGGCGACGGTTGTTTATGATACAATCCACCGCATCTTTGTATTCCGAGGTCATTTCCCAGTATTTGGCAAAGTCATTCCCGATACCGTTCGGAATGATGCCTATGGCGATTTCTCTTTTATCTTCCGCATTGGACGACATGATGCCGTTAATCGCATCATTCAGTGCACCGTCACCACCTACAATGACAATTGTGCGGTATCCGTTATTGGCAAGAATACCGGCCAAACGTTCCACTGATCCGAACCCCTCGGACTGCACGTAGTCATAAGACACGCCTTTGCTGTCCATATATTCTTTTATTTCTTTCCACCGTTTCTGCACTTTTCGTGTGCCGGCTTTGGGGTTATATATCACTCCCCACTTTTCGGGTTCTACGCTCATATTGTTATCTCTTAGTAAAGTCCTACATAATCATTAGTTACCCTCCCAGGCTTCGTCTTTGCTGCTCCAAAGATACTAATTCCCTTTGAGTTTCGTTTGTACAAAAGCAATCTTTTCTTCCATCGGCAGCCCGGCATCCATCCAGTGAATGGTGAATCCGCGGCGTTCCATCCCCCGGAACCAGGTCATCTGTCGTTTGGCAAACTGGTGAATGGCGATTTCCAGTTCCCGGTACATCTCTTCGTAAGTCAGCTTGCCAATGACGTAGAGCGTCAGATACTTGTACTCCAGGCCGTAATAAATCAAGTCATCCGGTTGAATGCCTTGCTCTATCAGCCGGCGCACTTCATCCACCATTCCTTCATCCAGACGTTGGCGCAGTCGGCGGGATATCTTTTCGCGACGTAATTCCCGGTCTATATCCACACCGATGATGAGGCTGTTCAGTAGGGGGAATGTACGCTCGTCTACCGGTGTATGTGCGTAATATTCTTCAATTTCAATAGCACGGATAGCACGCTTGGCCGTATCCACATCCGTTGTGTTGTGCAAGGTCTTATACTGTTGCAGTATCCCGGTTAATTCTTCCAAAGACTTATCAGCCAGCTGTGCACGCAGTTCCGGATTTTCGGGAACGGGGAGCAACTTATATCCTTTCAATACGGACTCTAAGTATAACCCTGTACCTCCACACAAAACGGGTAATTTCCCTTTTTGTTTAATAGTCTCGTAAGCTGTCAGAAAATCACGTTGATATTCGAAAACATTGTATTTGTACCCTGGATCGGCAATATCAATCAGATGATAAGGGATTTGTTTTCCATTTACGGTGTAGTCAATGAGGTCTTTACCCGTACCAAGATCCATGCCACGGTAGATTTGCCGGGAATCCGCACTGATGATTTCGGTGTCAAGAACATTTGCCAGTGCCGCGGCAAAAGGAGTTTTTCCGGAAGCGGTAGGACCTAATATAGCTATCAAATCATAGTCAGGCATAAGTCGTTTTGATTGTTTTGTGGCAAAGATATGAAAAAGGAAGTGAAAAACGGAGTAGCTTCTCTTAAATGGTGTTATAAATACACTGTTTTCGCACACGGAGCTTGCAAAATACAGAAAAGTCCGTACCTTTGCAATGTGTTTTTCATAGTATTAGATTTAAGGTTAACAAAGGTTGGAGTACAGCGGTACTCCTTTTTTTATGTCCATACCTCCTGTGCTATACAGGTAAATCATTAATTCTCAATATTCCATCCCATTATTCGTAATAGTTCCCTTTCTTTAGATACGGCTTCGGATGTAATGGCATACCCTTGATGTGCCGGATTGTCATTATAGAGCTTTTGTAGCTTTTCTGATTCCATTTCCGGTATCACTTCCCAAGCAATTACCTTTCCGAAATCATAAGAGAAAAGCGGAGTTCCTTTTAAAGCCAGATCCATATTCTGCTTTATTTTGGCAACGGGAAACATTTTCAGGTATTCATTCTTTTGTTTGGCGGTACGTACCAGGACGTGCGGTTCACCATTTTCAATGGTAGCGAATATTAAATGTGAATCTCTGTTCACGCCATTCTTATAAACATAATCACGCTTCTTCTGCAATAAGATTTTCAACGGAACACGGTTGACATAACCGTTCTCGTAGCAGAGGAGCAGTGCACCGTCGATTTCCTCTTTCCTGATTCCCAATGTGAGTATGGCATTGTCTATATGTGAGTATTCGTCTTTCAATAGATATCCGCCATTATTAAGCAGTGACAGATAGGACACTATCTGTGTACCATCTTCTTTTTCCGTCAACGCATTGGTGCGTATCAGAGATGTTTGTATCATAGCCTTTCCCGGTACGGTTTCCACTTTCTTTTTCTTCTTTTCCAGACTGGCTGCAAAGGCGGCGGCAACTGCTGTCTGTGTTTCTCCGGTTTGCAACAGGCTTTCGTTGATTAGCTCTATTTCCTTTTCCGCAATCTGGTTAAGTTCTGCCTGTAATATCTCATTTTTTCTTTTCTTCTGCTTGGCCAGAGCATTGCCGTCGAGCATTACCGTCGAATTGCCTTGCCTTTGCCATATCACTCCTTTCAGTTCAATCAGTTTGCCATAACAAGGCACTGTAACGCAGCATATTTCGCGGTTGCCATATCGGGGAAACTCTATTTTAATGATACTGTTGATGTCCTTTCCCATTGTTGCTATGATGCGTTGGCGGATGAAGCGTTCGTAGGCATCTGAATTGCATACCATGTAGGTATAGTCCTCCTTCAGACCAATTATGGCTCCTGCATCGGATACGCCGATATAGAGTGTGCCGCCGGCGGCATTAAGGAAGCCTGCAATGGTGTGCAGTATAATTTCCGACTGCCGTTTCATGTCGGGTACGGTACGTCCGGCGGGATATACCACGGATGATTTAAATTCTACTTTATCATTCTCCCTACCCATGTGGGGAATGTCTTCGTGTTCTGTTGCAGAGGGGGATTTTGCCGCCGGCTCATCGGGCAATGCAAATTCTCCGGCGCCTATGCGTTGCAGGAGTTCATTGCGTAAAGGGATTAATGTGCCCGCCGGTAAGGAGTTGAGTAAAAGAGTATGGGCCAGTACCAACCGGACTATACGCTCTTTGTTTTCATCTTTGGTGGTTGCAATGCCTACTGCAAGCTCCGGGGCGAAGTTATGGGTATAGAACAAACTGAGAATTTGTAGCATTTCTTTTTTAGGACGAAGTGAAGGATAGCGTGAAACCGCAGCGTCATCTATACGCGAAAAATGCGTCCATCGTGCCTGCCCGTTATGGGTGGCAAAACTGTAGATGTTTTCCTCATAATTCATTTGCAGCGCCAGATACTCGCTTAAGGTTGAATCATTGAGCATTCCGGCCAGCAGATAAGCTGTTCCCAGCAGGTTGTAACGTTTCACCAGCGACTTTTCGACGGATGCTGTCACTGCCAGTAGCCAAGGTAATTCGCACATCAGGGGGAGCGATAACTGCTCTCCGGTCAGCATTGCATCCTCGTCTGTGAAGACTGGTCCGAAATTGCCCTCTTCCTCTTCGGTTTTTTCATCCTGTGGAGAACAGAAATTGATATATTCGCTGACTAATTTAGCCAGAGCCTCAGTTTCTTCTATCTCTTTATCGGATTTTTCTATACAGGTGGCATTGATGTATCCTGCATCATTGATGCCCCTCACTTCCAGCAGGGCTACCGTACCTACTTCAGGATAGGGTGTTGCGCCCGGTGTGAACAGTGTGTATCCTTCCTCACAT
>ERZ1027215.908-NODE-908-length-9930-cov-5.600810_pt1 | contig 9930 bp, 7 predicted proteins | sample MGYA00519481_ERZ1027215 | MGnify/ENA primary metagenome ERZ1027215 (study PRJEB26926, sample SAMN06164487) | human gut metagenome | biome: ENVO:00009003; feature: ENVO:2100002; material: ENVO:00002003 | host: Homo sapiens | place: USA | collected 2012 ... | reverse complement strand
AGCTCAAACTGTTCCGCCGTAACAGTTGCCTTGCCATCGGCAGCAAAGGTGATGCCGTCGGCAGACTGGGGGGTGTAGATCCATGCGGTCATGGTCTGCTCGCCATCGTTGGCGAAAACTTCGATGCTGTTCTTATCCAGCAGGATGCGGAGCTTGAGCGCACCGTTCTGGCTGCGCACCTTGCAGCTGCGGCGGTGAACGATGTCGGCACGGGAACCGGCATAGCTGCGATCCAGCGTCAGCTCGGAAGTGTAGGGATCGTAGGTCAGGCTGGTGTGATGATCTGCATCGGCGGCCAGCTTCAGGGTGAAGGAGCGGTATTCGCCGGGCTGCACCGTGACGGTCAAATCGGCCACACGGCCCTTGATGCCTTCCAAAGAAGTTTCGCTTTGCACCGTTACATTTTCGTGGAAGGTGCGCTTGCCGTGGACGGAATCCAGCTCCCGCACGGGGGTCTGAAGAATGCGTCCGTCCTTGATGTGCAGCTCCCGGGGGCAGATGGTCTGTCCGAACCACTTGCAGCCCTGGGGCTTATCCTCGGTGTCCGACCAGGTCTGCAGCCATGCGGTCATGATCCGGCGGCCATCCGGGGCAAGGGTGGTCTGGGTGGCGTAGAAGTCGATGCCGCCGTCCATCAGCTGCACATTTTCCTTGGTGAAGGTGTGGGTGGCTTCGTCGTAGCTGCCGATGAAGGCAATCACGTTGTGACCGTTGTGGAACTCGCCCTTGGGCAGCATCTCCATGGGGCCGAGCATCAAGACCTGCTTGCCGTCCAGCGGGAAGAAGTCCGGGCACTCCCACATTTTGCCGTACTGATTGTTGCAGCGTTCCAGCACCGTGACAAGGTGCCAGTCGAAGCCGTCCTTGCTCTGGAACAGTGCCGCTGCGCCGCTGCCGTCCTCGGCCCGGCAGACGGTGACGGCGGAGTAGGTGCCGTCGGCCTCACGCCAGATCTTGGGGTCCCGGAAGTCAAACTTGCTGAAGCCTTCCGGCAGGTCTTTCTGGGTCAGCACCGGGTTGCAGGCAGGCTTTTCGTAGTCGAGGCCGTCACCGATGGCAATGCTCTGGGTCTGGATATCCCGCATCTCCCCATTGGGCTGCTTTTCTGCAATCACGCTGGTGTACATCAGCAGCTGCTTGCCGTCATCCATCTCGGTGGCAGAGCCGGAGAAGCAGCCGGGGCCGTTGTCCACCGGGGAATCCGGGGCAAGCGCACAGGGCAGATACTCCCAGTGCAGCAGGTCGGTGCTGACGGCGTGACCCCAGTGCATGGGCGCCCACCGCACATCGTAGGGGTTATACTGATAGAACTGGTGATACTTCCCTTTGTAATAAGAGAAGCCGTTGGGGTCGTTGAGCCAGCCCACATAAGGAGTCATGTGGTAAGCAGGGCGTTCCGCCGGGGAAATGGCTGCGCCGTGCTCGGCCTCGTAGGCACGGGCTTTTTGTAAAGTCAAATCGTTCATGGAATCCTCCAAAGGAAAGAATTCTTATGCGTAGTAAGCATCCAGATATTTCTGCATAATGCCCAGATAGTCGGACAGGCCGTAGGCTTCCAGCTTGCTCAGATAGTCGTTCCACTCTGCATCCTTAGTGCCGTTCATGATCCAGTTCGCCTTCTGCGTATTCATGTAGGTCTGCAGATCTGCCTGCAGGTTAGAGACCTGCTCGGTGTCCTCGTTGCTCATAAAGACATTGGGATAGACATAATCGTTGTTCATATCCGGGGTGTAGATCTCCTTGATCCAGTCCAGACGGTACTGTGCATCGTCCGGGCAGGTAACGTATACACCATAGTAATCATCCAGAACCGCCAGAGGCCCGCCGACACACTGCGCCTCACGGACTTCCACGGGAGAAGCATCGCCCAGAGGAGCGTGCTTCAGCATGGGCTCGCCCTTATCGTTGGTGGACAGTTCAAAGATGTTAAAGCCTTCCGCATCGCCGTAAGTACCCCAGTTGTTCTGAGGAGACTGGAGGGGCGCGTACATCTGATCCAGCCATGCGCAAACCAGTGCAGGATTAGCCGCCTTTGCGGTAACAACGCACTTGCCGCGGCCAAAGCCGCTGGTGAAAGAGCCGTTCTGCGGAGTGATATTCCGGGTATCGGCGGTCAGGGCAGGCAGCGGCTCCCAGTCGGTCAGGTTGTCAATGTTGGCAACATCCCAGCTGAAGCAGACACCATAGCGGCCAGCCTTGCCCTTGGAAACATAGGTGGACCACTCCTGCGTGAAGCACTCCGGGTCGATGAGCTTCTCGGCATACAGCTTGTGCAGCCAGTCCAGACCATCACGGTAGCCCTGCTGGGTGGCGGCACAGATGACCTTCCGGTCGTTGGTAACGGCGATATGGCGGTCTTTGTCTGCATCGCCGTAGCCTTCGCCAAAGCCATTGATGAGGATGCTGGGGTCCTGATCGCCGTTGTTGACGATGCAGGACATGGGGATGATGTCGCCGTCAATGCCATACTCTGCCTTGATAGAAGCGGCGTTATCACGGAATGCCATCAGCACCTGTTCAAACTCGTCCACTGTGGTGGGCATCGACAGACCGAGGAAGTTCAGCCACTTGGTATTGATAAAGCTCATGTTGCCAATGGTCTGGATGGCGGTCTTTTCTGCGCCGAGCTGCTCGATCCAGGGCAGTGCCCAGATGTGGCCATCGCTGTCGGTGCACATGGTGCGGTACTCCGGGTACTGCTCAAAGACCTTCTGGAGATAAGGCATATTGTTGTCAATGTAGTCTTCCAGATTGAGGATGACACCCTGATCTGCGTAGCGCAGCAGATTGCTGTCGGTAAAATCAGCAGTAAAAACAAAATCCGTCAGGGTGTTGGGGTTGGACATATTCAGGGTGATCTTATCGTTCCACTGGTCGGACTGGATGGCGGTCCAGTCGATGTGCACATTGGTCTGCTCTTCCAGACGCTTGAAGATGGTGCGGTTGTTCGGCTCGGATTCGCTGCCCACAGGGAAGCTGGTCATACCGGTAAAGGTGACCTTTTCGGACAGCGGAAATGTAACGGCACCGGTCGTGTCCACAGCTGCGGCAGCAGAATTGTTGCCGCCGGTGGATTTGCCGCCGCCACAGGCAGACAGAGCAGCGGCAGAGCCCGCCAGAGCGCAGACCTTGAGGAAGTTGCGGCGAGAGATCAGCTTTTTCATGGTATTTTCTCCTTTTTTGTGGTTCTTTCTTCGTGTAGCAGATGAGCGTACCGGCTCATAAAATTCTGGAATATCCTCAGCCTTTAATGGAACCAGCCATGATGCCGGCATCAAAATACTTCTGGAAGAAGGGATACATCACCAGCAGCGGCAGACTGGAAATAATAATGGTTGCATATTTGAGCAGCTCTGCCATCTTCGCACGTTCGGCAGTGCTCTGGATATCTGCGATCATGCCGGATTCCGGCTGGCTCTGGATCAGGATGGAACGCAGCACCAGCTGCAGCGGCTGCTTCGATGCGCTGTTCAGGTAGATCATGGCGTCAAAGTAGCTGTTCCACATTGCCACGAACTGCCACAGGGCCAGAACTGCCACCACCGGCATACAGACGGGCAGCAGGATCTTGAAGAAGTAAAGCATCTCGCTGGCTCCATCCACATCCGCAGCTTCACGCAGCTCACGCGGGATGCCTTGATAATAGGTACGGGCAATGATCATGTTCCACACGCTGAATGCTCCCGGCAGAATGACCGCCCACATGGAATCCAGCAGACCCAGATTGTTGATGAGCAGGTAGGTGGGGATCAGACCGCCGCTGAAAAACATCGTGATCACAAACAAGGTGTTGAAGAGCTTTTTGCCTTTGAAGTCCGGCAGCGACATGGGATAAGCGGCAAGCATCGTCACAGCTACCGAGATGATGGTGAAGATGATCGAGTAAAGTACTGCGTTCCTGAAGCCGACCCAGATCTGCTTGTCCGAAACGACACGCTGGTAAGCATCCAGACTCCACTTGCTGAAATCAAAGGAGATGCCCTTGTTTTGCAGAGTGACCGGGTCCATAAAGGACGCGATGACGATGTAGATCATCGGAACGATGATCGCCAGCAGGAACAAGCCCAGAAGTGCGTAGCCGCAGTACAGGATGATCTTATCTTGTCTGGTGTAGAGGGCCATTTTTGATTTTTTCTGTTTTGCCATGGTAAACCCCTCCTTACAAGCCCTTGCCATCGTTCATTTTGGCAACGATCTTGTTCACTGCGATCAGCAGGATGACGTTGACAATGGTGTTGAACAGACCGACTGCCGTGGAAAAGCTGTAATCGCCGTCCAACAGGCCCTTTTTATAAACGTACGTTGCAATGATCTCGGCAGTGTTCAGGTTCAGGTCGGTTTGCAGGGCATAGGCTTTTTCAAAACCGATGCTCATGATGTTGCCTGCCTGCAGGATAAACTGAATAACGACCATATCCTTAATGGCGGGCCACTCCACCGTCATGATCTGCTGGATCAGGTTTGCGCCGTCGATCATCGCAGCTTCCTTCAGATCTTTGCTGGCGTTAGAAAGAGATGCGGTGTACATGATGGATGCCCAGCCGGCACCCTGCCAGATGCCGCTGATGATGTAGATGGGGCGGAACGCTTCCGGCAGCGTCATGAAGTTGATGCTGGTGTGAAGCAGGCCGTTCACCGGACCGGTGACACTCAGCAGCACCCGGACGATACCGCACAGCACGATGACCGAGATGAAGTTGGGCATATACAGCACCAGCTGCACCTTCTGCTTGATCTTCTTGCTCTCGATACGGTTGAGCAGGAATGCCAGCAGGATAGGGATCGGGAAGCCCCACAGCAGACCGTAGACGCTCAGCTTCAGGGTGTTGATCAGATAGCGCTGGAAGTCCGGCGAGGACATGAAGCGGGTAAAGTTTTTGAAGCCTACCCACTCGCTGCCCCAGATACCTTTGAAGGGATTGTACTTCTGGAACGCGATCAGCACACCGCCCATGGGAGCGTACTTGAACACCAGCGTCAGCACCACGGCAGGCAGCAGGAACAACAGGTAAAGCTGCCAATGCCGCTTGATGTAGACCCATGTGTTGTGCAGCTTGCGTTCTGCTGCCAGCACAGCCGTTTCCGACGAGGCTGTCTTTGCTTTCATGAATCATTCTCCTCCTTTTTGATTTGTTTGCCGCTTGTTTTGCATTTTACATTTGCACCTTTGAATTTTGCACTTTTTACTTTGATTGTGCAAATGTAAAACTCTGTAATTCATTTATACCACGCAAGCAAGCGAATGTCAACGATAATTCATAGTATATATCAAGAAATACTGTGGATTTGTACAGATGCACAAATTCGAAAGTGCGCAAATATGCAAAATGATGATTTGCATTTTTACGTTTGACTAATTTGTGCATTTGCACTATACTGGAGTCATACAGAACAAGATCCGTCACCAGACTTTATCTATAAAAAAGAACATCCGCTCCTATATTATAAAGAAAGAGGATGACTTATGGCAACCAAGGTCACCATTCAGGATATTGCAAACGAACTGCAGCTTTCCCGCAACACAGTTTCAAAGGCCATCAACAACACCGGTGTGCTGGCAGATGCCACACGGGAGAAGATCCTGCGCAAAGCCGCCGAAATGGGCTATAAGCAGTTTGCCTATCTGCCGCTGTTTCAGGAAGACGCTGCAAAAGCAGCAGAGCCTTTCATTCTGCCGAGTGACAAACGGGAGATCGCCATGCTGACGACCCAGTTTCTGAGCAGCTCTCACTTTTCCTCCACGATGCTGGATCGTTTCCAGTCGGAAATCAACCATCTGCACAGCGGCATGACCATTCATCGCATTTCTCCCATAGAGCTGAAAGAGAAAAAACTTCCATCTTCTCTCAACATCCAGCGCACAGCCGGCATCATCTGCTTTGAAGTATTCGACTATGACTACGCACAGATGCTGTGCGATCTGGATGTTCCGCTGCTGTTTGTAGACACCCCTGTGATGGATATGCGTCCTCCTCTTAAAGCCGACCGCCTTTATATGGAAAACCGCATTGAGATCCAGCATGCAGTGGCCCACATGGTCCAGCGCGGCAAAAAACGCATCAGCTTTGCGGGGGATAAAAACCACTGTCAGTCCTTCTTTGAGCGTTATATGGCTTATAAGGATGCAGTGGAGTACTTTGGTCTGACAGAAGGCCTGAGCACCTGTGCGATGCCATCTGGACAGCAGAACTATCCGGTATCCCTGTACGAAACCATACGTCGGTTCAAAACGATGCCGGATGCCTTTGTCTGCGCCAATGACTTTGTTGCCATGGATCTGGTCAAGGCATTGGATGAGCTGGGGTATTCGGTTCCCGATGATATCTGGGTCTGCGGCTTCGATGACAGTCAGGAGGCTTCCTACTTTGCCCCCCGTCTGACTTCGATCCATATCCATGGACAGATCATGGGCTACACCGCTGCCAATCTGCTTATGACCCGCATCGAAGAGCCATCGCTGAACTATCGCACCGTCTATACGGAAACCAACCTGATCCTGCGCGAATCCACAGGAGATTGAGCGAAAGGAGAACCCCCATGCGTGACCTGTGCAATACGGACAAGCCGCTGTTTGCTGTGCTGACGAAATTGACTTACAGTGCTTACCTGAACATCTTATGGCTCGTGTGCAGCCTGCCCATCGTTACCATAGGAGCTTCTACGACCGCATTGTTCTACGTCACGCTCAAAATGGCGGAAGATCGGGACGATGGTCTGACCCGGATGTTTTTTAAGGCGTTCCGGGAAAATTTTAAGCCTGCCACAAAACTCTGGCTTATCCTGCTGGCAGTCGGCAGTTTCCTGGCTGCGGATGGCTTTGTGCTGCGCCGAATGTGGAGCGAAAACATTTTCTGGACGCTGCTCACTGCAGTGCTTATTGGTGCGGCAGTTCTGTACGGCATCGTTCTGCTGTATACCTTTCCTCTGCTGGCACGGTTTGAAAACACCACCTTCGGCATCCTGAAAACAGCGTTTCTCGTGGGTGTCCGGTATCTGTTTTGCACCCTGCTGATGGCGGCGATCTATGGCATCATGGGGTACGTCATAGTGTTTGTGTTCACGCCTGCATTCCTGCTGGGCATGGGCTTCTGCGCCATGCTCTGCTCCTTTCTGATGCTTCGGATCCTCTATCTGATCGGTGGAGACCCTGATGCAGTACACGAGGAATACGACCATGACAAAAACTGACCGGGATACGCTCCGCTCCCTCCATGGGCGCAAAAAGTGGGAGCACATCTGGGCATATTACAAGCTGCCCATTGCGATCGTGCTCATCGTCGTCTATATCCTTGGCTATGCAGCCTACCGCCATGTGACGAAAAAAGAGGATGTGCTTTACCTTGGTCTGGTAAATATCACTGCCGGGTCTGATCTGACGGAACAGCTTACCACCGGCTTTGCCGAGGCGCAGGGTCTGACCAAAAAGCAACAGGTCGATCTGCTGTCCGGCTTACTGCTCAGCGAGAGCGAACGCGCAGAGGAGCAGTATGTGTATGCTTCGGAGATGAAGCTGCTGGGTGCAGTCAGTGCCCAGCGGTTAGATGTTGTTCTGATGGACGAATATGCACGGGATCGACTGTTGGCAGATGATTATTTTCTCGATCTGCGGACACTGGATGCGTCTTTCCATGCACTGCCGGGTCTGAACGTCGGTGGGACCGTGCTGGATATTTCGGACACGCCGTTTGTCAGGCAGGCAGGTTTTTCTGGCAAGGTCTATCTTGGGGTAGTGCAGAATGCACCGCACCCGGAGCGTGCAGCCGCTTACATTCATTATCTGTTCCAGCGGTGATCGTTGGGTTTCAAATCAAGAATAAGGAGAATTATCATGGACATTGTAACGATTGGTGAAGTTTTGATCGACCTGACCCAGACCGGCAAAGATGCCCGCGGCATTCCTCAGTTTGCCGCAAACCCCGGCGGTGCCCCGGCAAATCTGGCGGTGGCTGCCGCCCGGCTGGGCGCACAGACCGCCTTTATCGGCAAGGTGGGTGCAGATGCCTTTGGCCGCTACCTGAAAGAGGTTCTGGCAGAAAACAAGGTGGACGTTTCCGGCATGGCGGTGGATGCAGACCACCCCACCACCATGGCGGTGGTCTCGGTGGATGCCACCGGCGAGCGGGATTTCAGCTTCTACCGCAGTGCCAACGCTGACGTGATGCTGAGCAAAGAGGACATTTCGGAGGGCGCTCTGAAAGCTGCCAAAATCGTCCACTTTGGCTCGGTCAGCCTGACCGCTGACCCCTCTCGCACTGCCACGCTGGATGCTGCTGCCCGCGCCAAAAAGCTGGGTGCTACCATCACCTACGACCCCAATTACCGTGCCAACCTCTGGAAGAACAAAGAGGATGCCATTGCCCAGATGAAAGCACCCCTGCCGCTGGTGGATATTCTGAAAGTTTCCGATGAGGAGCTGCCCCTGCTCACCGGCACCACTGACTGCGAAAGCGGCACGGCACAGCTGGCACAGAACGGCATCCGGCTGATTTTCGTCACCTTGGGTGCAAACGGCGTATTCTACCGCTTTGGGGACAAGACCGGCCATGTGGCTGGCGTTCCCTGCAAGGTAGGCGACACCAACGGCGCAGGCGATACCTTCTTTGGGGCCGCTCTGTCCAAGCTTTGCAAGGAGGAGCTGGACACCCTGACGGTGGACAAGCTGGAAGGCATTCTGGCTTTTGCCAACAAGGCGGCAAGCATCACCACCAGTCGGCATGGTGCCATCCCCGCCATGCCCACCCTTGCAGAAGTGGAGGGCTGAACCATGGCAGCAAAACAGGAATTTGAGTCCCGGTTTGCCAAGCACAAGGACGAGCTGGAATGGCTGTTCATGGAACTGTACCACAACCGGGAAGGGCTGGAAGTTCTGGAGCGGGAGATGGCAGAAGCCTACAACGCCCGCAGCGCCGAGCTGAAAGCACTGGACAAGGCACGCTCTGCCGACCCGGAGTGGTACAAGCGGGGCAATATGTTCGGCATGACCATGTACACCGACCTCTTTGCCGGAAATCTGAAAGAACTGGCAAAGAAGCTGCCCTACCTCAAGGAGCAGAAGCTGACCTATCTGCACCTGATGCCCCTGCTGCAGATGCCCCACCCCCACAACGATGGCGGCTATGCGGTGGAGGATTTCGATACCGTAGACCCGGCACTTGGCACCAACAAGGATCTGGAAGATCTGACCCGTGAACTGCGCAAGGCAGGCATCAGCCTGTGTCTGGATTTTGTCATGAACCACACCGCCAGCACCCACCGCTGGGCCATGGCGGCAAAGGCGGGCGACCCGTGGTTTCAGGCCTATTACCATCTCTATGAGGACCGCACCATCCCCGACCAGTACGAGCAGACCGTGCCGCAGGTGTTCCCCAACACCGCACCCGGCAACTTTACATGGTGCGAGGAGATGCACAAGTGGGTGCTGACCACCTTCCACGACTACCAGTGGGATCTGAATTATGCAAACCCGGCAGTGTTCGTGGACATGACCAAGAGCATCCTGCACCTCGCCAACCTCGGCGTGGAGGTGTTCCGCATTGACGCGGTACCCTATATCTGGAAGCAGCTGGGCACCACCTGCCGCAATCTGCCGCAGGTGCACACCATCGTGCGGATGCTCCGCATGGTGCTGGAATGCGTCTGCCCGGCGGTCATCCTCAAGGGCGAGGTGGTCATGGCACCCAAGGAGCTTGCCGCCTATTTCGGCACCCCGGAAAAGCCGGAATGCCATATGCTCTACAACGTATCCACCATGGTCAACCTGTGGGGTGCCCTTGCCAGCCGGGACACCCGGCTGCTGAAGGCGCAGCTGGATGCCCTCCACGCCCTGCCGGACAACTGCTGGTTCGTGAACTATCTGCGCTGCCACGACGACATCGGCTGGGGTCTGGACGAAGCCGTGGAGAAACGGCTGGGCATCGACCCGCAGAAGCA
>ERZ1027215.871-NODE-871-length-10187-cov-4.420450_pt1 | contig 10187 bp, 7 predicted proteins | sample MGYA00519481_ERZ1027215 | MGnify/ENA primary metagenome ERZ1027215 (study PRJEB26926, sample SAMN06164487) | human gut metagenome | biome: ENVO:00009003; feature: ENVO:2100002; material: ENVO:00002003 | host: Homo sapiens | place: USA | collected 2012 ... | reverse complement strand
GCCATGAAAGCTGTGGGCGAGGAGAATTTCATCTGTTTGCCGCTGCGCACGTGCAGGTAGTTCTTGTTGCGTTCGAACGTGCCGGAGCAGATCTTCAGGAAGGCGATGCGGTCCCGGTGATTCGGGTCCATGTTGGCGTGGATCTTGAAGACGAAGCCTGTCATTTTCGCCTCGGCAGGCTCTACGATCCGGGTTTCGGTCGGTGCGGGGCGCGGCGAGGGGGCGATGCGGATGAAACACTCCAAGAGCTCCTTCACGCCGAAATTATTGACCGCCGAACCGAAGAAGACCGGGGCCAGTTCGGCCCGCAGGTAAGCCTCGCGGTCGAAAGCGTCGTACACGCCCTCGACCAGTTCGGTGTCTTCGCGCAGTTGGTTGGCGTAGCGTTCGGTGATGTATTCGTCCAGTTCAGGCGATGCGAGGTCGTTGATCTCTACGGTCGAGGCGTCGGCCGTTTGCCGTTCGTCGCTCGTAAAGAGCGTGAGGTTCTTCTCGTAGATGTTGTAAACGCCCTTGAAGGTGTCGCCGCTCGAAATCGGGAATGAGAGGGGACGTACCCGGATGCGGAGTTCCTTCTCGATTTCGTCCAGCAGGTCGAAGGGATCCTTGCAGGGGCGGTCGAGCTTGTTGACGAAGACGATCACCGGGGTCTGCCGCATGCGGCAGACGTCCATCAGCTTGCGGGTCTGGGACTCGACGCCTTTGGCGCCGTCGATGACGATGATTACGGAGTCCACCGCCGTCAGCGTGCGGTAGGTATCTTCGGCGAAGTCTTCGTGGCCCGGGGTATCGAGAATGTTGATCTTGCGGCCCTGGTATTCGAAGCCCATGACGGACGTAGCGACCGAAATACCGCGCTGACGTTCGATCTCCATGAAGTCGGAGGTGGCTCCCTTCTTGATTTTATTGCTTTTGACCGCTCCCGCGACGTGGATGGCGCCGCCGAAGAGCAGTAGTTTTTCGGTCAGGGTCGTTTTACCGGCGTCCGGGTGCGCGATGACGGCGAACGTCCGCCGGCGGGTGATCTCTTCCTGTAAGGTCATAGATGGTAATAAAGGTTGTGGATAGGTTTGCTTGCGGATTATTTATTGTCCGGTTTGGGGTAGTCGGAGTTGTAGTGGCAGCCGACCGATTCTTTCAATGCGCTGCCCTGTTTGATGACCAGGTAGGCCACGGCGATCATGTTGCGCAGTTCGCACAGCTCGCGGTTGGGCTTGATCTTGTTGTGCAGCTCTTCGGTCTCTTCGTAGATGATCGACAGGCGGCGCAGGGCGCGTTCGAGCGAGAGATTCGAGCGGACGATGCCGACGTAGTTGGACATGATGGCCTGCATCTCGCGCTTGGACTGGATGATCATCAGCATCTCTTCGGTGTGCTGGGTACCTTCGAAATCCCAGTCGGGAATGCCTTCCTGGATTTCGACCGAAGCGAGCTGCGAGGCGGCGTGTTTGGCGGCTTGGTCGGCATAGACGACCGCTTCGATCAGGGAGTTCGAAGCCAGCCGGTTGGCGCCGTGCAGTCCCGTGCAGGAGGTTTCGCCCAGCGCATAGAGCCGCCGGATCGAGGTTTCGCCGTTGAGGTCTACTTTCACCCCGCCGCAACAGTAGTGCGCCGCCGGGGTGACGGGGATCAGGTCGCGGGTGATGTCGATGCCGAGCGAGAGGCATTTTTCATAGATGTTCGGGAAATGCCGGCGCGTCTGCTCCGGATCTTTGTGCCGCACGTCGAGATAGACGAAGTCCTCGCCCCGGCGGGTCATTTCGGTATAGATGGCCCGGGCCGTCACGTCGCGCGGTGCGAGCGATTTCATCGGGTGGTATTTGTCCATGAACTCTTCGCCGTTTTGCAGACGCAGGATCGCGCCGTAACCCCGCATCGCCTCCGTGATGAGGAAATTGGGCTTTTCGGCCGGATGGTAGAGCGAGGTGGGGTGGAATTGGATGAACTCCATGTTTTCGGTGATGGCCTTGGCGCGGTGGCACATGGCGATGCCGTCGCCTGTGGCGACGCTCGGATTGGTCGTCGAAGAATAGACGTTGCCGCAGCCGCCCGCAGCGACGACGGTGAATTTGGCCAGCACGGTTTCGATCTCGTTGCTCTCCAGGTTCAGCACGTAAGCTCCGAAGCAGGCCAGGCCGCGCGTGTGGCGGGTGACGAATTCGCCCAGGTGGTGTTGTGTCAGCAGGTCGATGGCGAAATGGTGTTCGAGAACCGTGATGTTGGGGTGCTTGCGTACCGAGGTTATCAGGGCCCGTTCGATCTCAGCGCCCGTGAGGTCCTCGTGGTGGAGGATACGATGTTCGGTATGTCCGCCTTCGCGGTTGAGTTCGAAGCGTCCGTCGGGTGTCTTGTCGAATTTCGTGCCCCAGGCGATCAGGTCGCGGATCAGCTCCGGGGCCCGGCGAACTACCAGTTCGACGGCTGCGGGGTCGCATTTGCCGGCACCGCAGACCAGGGTGTCGTGAATATGTTTTTCGAACGTGTCGGGCGCATAGGTCACCGAACAGATGCCTCCCTGGGCATAGTTGGTGTTGCACTCGTCCATTTTCCCTTTCGTTACCAGTGTAACGTGGCCGTGTTCTGCGGCTTTGAGGGCGAAACTCAGTCCGGCGGCGCCGGATCCGATGACCAGAAAATCGGTTTTCATGGTTTTCAGCGATTGGACAGGCCGAGATAGTGCTGGCGTGCGATGAAGCCGGATCGAGCCGACTTATATCCGGACGCAGCCTATCAGAGCGAAATTTTTTGTAAAGATAGCAAAAGGGAACGACGAGCCGAACCCGTTCGAGCTTGTCCGAACCGCCTTCTATCTGATGCAAAGATAGTGAAAGCCGAGCGCAGCGCCAAATTTATTTGCTGGTCTAAACCGGGTATCTTTTCCGTAAAGACCGGGATTTTTATTAATTTTGTGCCCGCTATATGCTGAAAATGGAAAGACATATCGACATAGACCGTTTCGACTACGACCTGCCCGACGAGCGGATCGCCAAGTATCCGCTCGAGGAGCGATCGGCATCGAAGCTGCTTGTTTACGAACGGGGGGAAATCTCGGAGCGCCGCTTCCGCGACATCGGCGACATACTGCCTGAGGGGACCCTGCTGGTGTTCAACAATACCAAGGTGATTCGGGCGCGGATTATCATGCACAAACCTTCGGGGGCCCGGATCGAGGTATTCTGCCTCGAACCGCACGATCCGGCGGATTACGAGCGGGCGTTCGCCGTGAAAGGTTCGTGCCGCTGGAGCTGCATCGTGGGCAACCTCAAAAAATGGAAAGAAGGCCCGCTGGTGATCGATTTCGAATATGAAGGTCGCGCGGAACGGATGCTGGCCTGGCGCGAGGGCGAGGGCGGCCGCGAGCAGATCGTCCGCTTCGAATGGACGGCTGATCTGACGTTCGGACAACTGCTGGAACATCTGGGCCGGATTCCGATCCCGCCTTACCTGAACCGCGAGAGTCAGGAGATCGACAATACCCGTTACCAGACCGTCTATTCGAAATTCGAAGGTTCCGTGGCCGCTCCGACGGCCGGCCTGCACTTCACACCGGAGTTGATCGAGCGGATGCGGACGCAGGGGTTTTCGTTCGAAGAGGTGACCCTGCACGTGGGGGCCGGAACATTTCTGCCCGTGAAAGACCGCGATGCGGCGGCGCATCCGATGCATACGGAACATTTCGAGATCCGTCGCAGCAGCGTGGAGCGGCTGCTGGAGAAGTGGGATAATATTACGGCGGTAGGTACCACTTCCGTCCGAACGCTGGAGTCTTTGACGGCGCTGGCGTGGCGGATCCGTACTTCGGGTGCGCCCGATGCGAGCCGCGTGATCGGGCAGTGGGAGCTGTACGACTTGCCTGAGGCGTTTACGGGCCGCGAAGCATTGCAGGTACTGTCAGACTATATGGTTCGTGAGGGGATCGAGAAACTCAAGGCCGCCACGCAGATCATGATTACGCCGCTGGGATACCGTTTCCGGATCGTGCGCAATATCGTCACGAACTTCCACCAGCCCAAATCGACGCTGTTGTTGTTGGTGTCGGCTTACGTGGGAGATGATTGGCATCGGATTTACGACTACGCCCTCACGCACGATTTCCGTTTTTTGAGTTACGGGGACAGCTCGGTGCTGATGCGTTGAGAACTTTGAATTATAAATGAAAACGGCCGGAACGTGATAGTTTCCGGCCGTTTGTTGTGACGGGGATTGCTTGTTAGTGGCTTACGGCCCCCATCTCTTCGGGCTTGTGTTTGTAGCGGAAGACCATTGCGAAGACGATGGCGACGACCAGCGCGTAACCCGCAAAGATATACCATGATTCGGGCCAGCCGAAAGCATCGACTACCGCACCTGCCGCGTAGGAGCCGAAGAAAGCACCGAGTCCGTTGGTCATGATCATAAAGACACCCTGTGCCGAGGAACGGATGTCGGGGGTAGTTTCCTTTTCGACGAAAAGCGAGCCCGAAATGTTGAAGAAGTCGAATGCGACCCCATAAACGATCATCGAGAGGATCAGGAAAACGGCACCCGATCCCGGATTGCCGATGCCGAAGAATCCGAAGCGGAGCACCCAGGCCAGCATCGAGATCAGCATCACCCATTTGATGCCGAAGCGCCGCAGGAAGAAGGGAATCAGCAGGATGCAGAATGTTTCGGACATTTGCGAGAGCGAGAGCAGGATTACCGAGTGGCGCACGATGGGCGAGTCGGCGTATTGGGGCATCGTGCCGAAGTTCTGGATATAACTGTCGCCGAAGGCATTGGTAATCTGAAGAGCGGCGCCCAGCAGCATCGAGAAGATGAAGAAGATCGCCATGCGTTTCTCCTTGAAGAGAGCGAATGCGCGGAGTCCGAGCGTGTCGATCCACGACTGGCTTTTCCGGGCATGACTGACCGGACAGCCCGGCAGCGTGAAGGAGTAGATCGCGAGAATCAGGGAGAGGATGGCCGAAACGTACAGTTGCCAATAGGTCAGTTTGATCTGTACGCCGCCTATCTGAACCAGATCGACGAACCACATGGCGGCGATGAAGCCGACCGTACCCCAGACCCGGATGGGCGGGAAGTGCTTCACGGCATCGAGTTTCGCCAGGTCGAGGGCATTGTAGGCCACCGAGTTCGAGAGGGCGATGGTGGGCATGTAGAACATGACGCTCATCAACATGCAGGTGTACAGGGGGCCGTAGGCGGTTTGCGAGGCGGCTGCGACGAGGAACCCGGCGCTGATGAGCTGGCAGATGCCCAGCAGCTTCTGCGCGGGGATCCAGCGGTCGGCGATGATACCCATGAGGGCCGGCATGAAGAGCGATGCGATACCCATCGTAGCGAAGAAACTGCCGATTTGCAACCCTGTGAACTGAAGACCTCCGCCGAGGTAGGCGCCCAGCGAAATGAGCCACGAACCCCAGATCGCGTACTGCAGGAAGTTCATGACGATAAGACGGAATTTGATTCCCATAATTGGTTGATTTATGTGTTGTTTTACTTTTGCAGGCCGTTTTTCCCGAAAGGGGTTATGAACAAAAGTATAAATTTTTTTCGGAATTTTCTTTGCAGTTGAAAAATAAAGTTCTACTTTTGCATCACCGAAAGGACATTGAGCTATGGTGTAATGGTAACACAACAGATTCTGGTCCTGTTATTCTTGGTTCGAATCCAGGTAGCTCAACACAAAGAACGCGCCGCTGATATTCAGCGGCGCGTTTCTTCGTTATTGCGGTCGGCGCTTTTTAGAAGCGGAATCCGACGTAGAAACGGACGGAGTTGGTTTTCAGTTTCGTTTTGGTCGATGAGATGCCCTCCAGGTCTGCATCTTCGAGTGAGAATCCATTGTATTTGGCCTGGCCCCAGCGACCTTCCACGCCGACCGAAATCACTTTCCAGGCCACCGATCCGCCGAAGCTGTAGAACAGGGCGAAGTTGGAGTTGAAACTATCGTCGAGGTACATCATCGAGTAGGAGGGCGTGAGTCGGAAATAGAGGCTGATTTTCAGTTCGTGAACCGGGTTGATCGTAATCGAAGGACCGACCTGCATGCCGTATTCCAGTTGATGATTGCCGATGTCGATCGTTTCATCCATAATGTCGCCGACGGAACCCGAACCCGGCTCTTCCGATTCGGAGATCGTGTATTTCGAATAGTTCAGATCGACCCAGCTCCAGTCCAGACCGAATTTCAACATTCCGAGCAACGGTTTTTTGTGCAGGTAATAGGTTTTACCCCAACTGATCGACACGCCGAAATCGTTTTTCAGCTTCTCGTCGCCGAAATCCTTGAATACGAGCGATTGTTTTACGTAACCGAGGTTGAAGTACTTGGACCTGTTTTTCCATATTTTGCGATCGAGTTCCTCGTTCTTTTGGTGCCGTAATTGCTGGGATAGGTCATCGACGACCCGCTGCAGCGAATCCGTTTCCGTCGCAACGGGAGAGGTCGTTTCGGCGACCGGTTCTTGTGCTGTCGCAGTCAAGGTCCACAGGGACAAACCGATTAAAAACGTAAAGATTTTTTCATAATGGTATTTTTATTTAAGTTGAAGGTTTCTGCCGTTTCCCATACTGCAAAAATAACATTATTGTGAAAAAAAAGTTCGTTTGAATGGAATTATTGTCCGATAAGTATTATATTTCTTTGGTTACTCTTCCTCTTCTTCCAAATATATCTCCTCCATAAGGTTGTCCAGTTCGCGCCGCTCCTTTTTGGTCGGACGTCCCGTACCCCGGTCGCGGAAGACGAAGACCGTTTCGCGGGGGATGTTGAGCTTGTCGAGTTCCGATTGTGGAGTGATGTTGCGACAGTAGTCGGGGACGTTCTTGGCCGGCTGGCGGCTCGACACGTAGCCCACGACTTCGAAGAGATAGGTCACGGGCATCCGTTTGACGGCGATTCGGTCGCCGATCCGCACTTCGCGCGAAGGTTTGGCGTAGGCGTCGTTCACCAGCACCCGGTTCTGGCGGATGGCTTCGGCCGCGTCGCTGCGGGTCTTGAAGATGCGTACGGCCCAGAGGTATTTGTCTAATCTGATCGCTTCCATTTCGTTTTTTCAATTATATCGTACAGGCAAAATCCGATGTCGGGAGGCTCGGTGGCTCCGGCAGATTCGGATTTTCCGTTGTGCTGACGATTCGGGACAGGATGTCGGAACAGAGCCGAAGCCGGTAGTGTGCGGCTGCGGGCTGTCCGACGATTTTCGAACCGGAGGTCGGTAGTAGCATCGATCCCTCGGGAACGGCGGTTTCGGTGGGGAAGTGTCGCGGGCTATTTCTCATAGATGCTTTCCGATTTGGGCATGTCGTGCGATTGTTCGTCGTTCTGTCGGCTGACGCTCAGGATCATGCCCAGGGCGATAGCCGTGAAGATCGTCGAGGAGCCGCCGCGTGAGATGAGCGGCAGGGTTTGTCCCGTTTCGGGAATCAGGTTTACCGTTACCATGATGTGCAGCAGCGCCTGGCAGGTAATCAGCAGGGCCAATCCCAGGACCAGCAGACCCGGAAATGCCGTGCCGCACCGTCGGAAAATTTCGATGGCACGGAAGAAGATCCACAGGTAGAGCAACAGCAGCAGCAGCGCCAGGACGATGCCGTACTCCTCGACGAAAAAGGCGTAGGCGTAATCGCTTTCCGGGTGGATCATCTCTACGCGCATGGCGCTCTGTCCGGCGCCTTCGCCCAGGATGCCGCCGTTGTGGATGGCGATCATCGAACGCTCGGTGTCGGTCAGCTGGTCGATCGGCTTTTCGGTTTGGGGCTTGGTCCAGAGGTCGATCCAGGTTTCCACGCGGCCGCCGGCCGTTTCGCTGCGCCCCAGGTTCAGCAGTCCGGCCAGCATCACGGCGGCGAAAGCCAGGCCGAGGAGTTTCACCAGCTCTCTGATCCGCACGCGTCCGATAAGCATCATCACCCACGAGGCGAAGAAGACCAGCACGGCCGATGAGGTGTGGGCCGGGAAGATTACTACGCAGGAGAGCAGAACAGGGGCCAGGATGGGCCACGTGCCCTCGCGCCAGATTTTGCGCTGGTCGGGGCGCTTCCATCGCAGCGGGTTGAGCGAGGGGATGATCCGCAGCTTGTCGATCACGCTCTGCCGGCCGGCGAGCTGCCGGGCCAGGAACAGTACGGTGGCGACCTTGAGTGCTTCCGAAGGCTGGAACTGGAAAGGACCGAGCGGAATCCAGCGGGCGGCGCCGTTGGTCGTGGCGCCGATGAAATAGACGGCCAGCGTCAGCAGAACGCTGCCTGCATAGGCGACCAGCGCCAGGTGGTTGTATATCCGGGAGTTGATCTTGTGTACGATGATGATCAGCGGAACGCAGACGAAAAGGATCAGCAGCTGTTGGCGCAGGAAGTGGGCCGTCGAACGAGCCGTATGCGCATCGTAGGCCATCTTCGCCGTCGAGGAATAGACCACCAGTACGGAAATGACGGCCAGTGCCGCGATAATGATCCACAGCACCTTGTCCCCGGCGAAGAGTTTCATGCCGGGCTCCTGTCCGGGTGCGTCGGTCTGCACAGTCGTACCCTCTGTGTTCGGATTGCCGGCCGTTTTCTCCGTCTGTTTTTCCGCTTCCATCTTATTATTTCGCGTGTTCGGCGACCCACTGTTTGAACAGTTCGCCCCGGTTTTCGTAATTTTTGAAGAGGTCGAAGCTCGCACAGGCCGGTGAAAGCAACACCACGTCGCCCGGACGGGAAGCTTTGCGGGCCGCCTGCATCGCCGCGTCGAGCGAATCGGTCGAAATGATTTCGGGAATTATGCCCGTGAAACTTTCGACCAGCTTGCGGTTGTCGATGCCCATGCAGACGAGCGTATGCACTTTTTCGCGGGCGAACCGCTTGAGCGGCTCGTAGTCGTTGCCTTTGTCCGTACCGCCTGCGATCCAGACTACGGGACGTTTCATACTCTCCAGTGCGTACCACGTGGAATCGACGTTGGTGGCTTTCGAGTCGTTGATGTAGGTTACGCCGCCGATCTCTCCGGCGGGTTCGAGCCGGTGTTCCACCGGCGCGAAGTCGTAGATGGAGCTGCGGATGCGGGTCGGGGATACTCCGGCCGCGAGCGCCGCGAGCGCCGCCGCCATAGCATTATAAGCGTTGTGCAGCCCGGGAATCCGCATTTTGGCCGTGTCGATCTCCACCGACTCCCGGCCGACCGTCGCGGTGAATTTTCCGTCCAGGAGGAACGCATCGCCTGCGCCGCTCGCCACGGCGTTTTTGGCCGCGAAGGGGAGCTGCTTCATGCGCAGGTCGTATTTCGGAAGCTGCTGCCAGATCACTTCGTCGTCGCCCGAATAGACGAAATAGTCGCGCGAAGTCTGGTTCTGCGTGATGCGCATCTTCGAATCGGCGTAGTTCTGGAAGCAGTGGTCGTAGCGGTCGAGGTGGTCGGGCGTGATGTTCATCAGCACGCCGATATGCGCCCGGAACTTGTACATGCCGTCGAGCTGGAACGAGCTTAGCTCCAGCACGTACCAGTCGTAATCGCCCGTGGCGACCGAGTAGGCGAAGCTCTCGCCGATGTTGCCGCCCAGAGCGACCCGCATCCCGGCGTCGCGCATGATCTTGTATATGAGCGACGTGGTGGTGGTTTTGCCGTTCGAGCCGGTGATGCAGATGCACTTCGCCCGGCCCGTGTAGCGGCCTGCGAACTCTATTTCGGAGATCACGGGAATGCCTGCGGCGCGGAGTTTTCGCACCAGCGGCGCCGTTTCGGGGATGCCGGGCGACTTGACGACCTCCGCGGCGTCGAGGATGCGCTCTTCGGTATGGCCGCCCTCTTCGTAGGGCACCTGCCAAACGTCGAGCTTGGCCTTGTAACGGTCGGCGATCCGTCCCGCATCGGAGAGGAAGACGTCGAACCCTTTCTTCTTGGCGAGGATCGCGGAGCCGTATCCGCTGATGCCGCCGCCCAGCACTGCTATCTTTTTCATGATTACCGGATCTTTAACGTTACGAGGGTGATGGCCGCCAGCAGCAGCGAGATGATCCAGAAACGCAGGACGATCTTGGTCTCGAACTGTCCCTTCTTCTGGAAATGGTGGTGTACGGGAGCCATCAGCAGCAGGCGGTGGCCTTCGCCGTATTTGCGCTTGGTGTATTTGAAGTAGCCGACCTGCATCATCACCGAGAAGCTTTCGACCAGAAAGACGCCGCACAGCAGCGGCAGCAGCAGCTCCTTGCGGATGCAGAGAGCG
>ERZ1027215.864-NODE-864-length-10283-cov-3.708936_pt1 | contig 10283 bp, 9 predicted proteins | sample MGYA00519481_ERZ1027215 | MGnify/ENA primary metagenome ERZ1027215 (study PRJEB26926, sample SAMN06164487) | human gut metagenome | biome: ENVO:00009003; feature: ENVO:2100002; material: ENVO:00002003 | host: Homo sapiens | place: USA | collected 2012 ... | reverse complement strand
ATGTGTATAAGAGACAGGAATACCACTGCATGGAGGACAACCTTCTGAAGCTGGATATGCTGGGCCACGATGACCCCACCATGATCCGTATGCTGGAGGACCTCACCGGGGTCAACGCCCGGGCCATCCCCCTGGACGACCCGGACACCATGAGCATCTTCACCTCCTCCAAAGTCCTGGGCTTTGAAAACGACGAGCTGTTAGGCCCCACCGGGGCCGTGGCCATTCCGGAGTTCAACACCCGGTTCACCCGGGGTATGCTGGTGGATACCCAGCCCAAGGACTTCAACACCCTGGTGCGCCTGTCCGGCTTCTCCCACGGCACCGACGTGTGGCTGGGCAACGCCCGGGACCTGATCGTCAGCGGCACCGCCTCGGTTCTGGAAACCGTGGGCTGCCGGGACGATATCATGCTCTATCTCATCCACATGGGCCTGGACCCCAAGATGAGCTTCAAGATCATGGAGGCCGTCCGAAAGGGTAAGGTGAAAAAGGGCGGCTTCCAGGACGGGTGGGAGGACGCCATGCGGGCCCACCAGGTGCCGGAGTGGTACATCGAGTCCCTGGCCAAGATCGGCTACCTGTTCCCCAAGGCCCACGCCGTGGCCTATGTGATGATGGCCTTCCGCATCGCCTGGTTCAAGGTCCACCGCCCCCTGGCGTTTTACGCCACCTTCTTCACCGTCCGGGCCAAGGCGTTTGACGCGGAATACTGCTGTGCCGGCATCGACGCCGTCAAGCGGAAGATCCGCGAGATCGAGAACAACAAGGACGCCACCGCCGTGGAGCAGAACCTGATGGTCACCCTGGAGGTGTGCTACGAGTTCTATCTCCGGGGCTTCCACTTCGACACCATCAACATCTACGAGTCCCAGGCCACCGCCTTCAAGATCACCGACAACGGCCTGCTGCCCCCCTTCATCTCCGTCCGGGGCCTGGGGGAGACCGCCGCCCAGGACACCGTGGAAAAGCGGAAGGGCAAGACCTTCATTTCCGTGGAAGAATTTTCCACCTGCTGCAGCAAGCTGTCCAAAACCCACATCGAGCAGCTGAAAGCTCTGGGCGCCTTCGCCGGTATGGCGGACACCAGCCAGATCACCCTGTTCGGATGACGGAGTGGCGCTTTGTGTGGTCCCATGGCGACGACCATGAGACGGGGCATGCCCTGTCCCGGGAGATGCTGGCTTTGTACCGGGACAAAAACCCCCAAAAGCGGGACATCCCGCCCTGTCCCGGGACAGTTTTTATCGGAAATAACGGTAAACCAATGGCAAGTGGCTGTTATTTCAACATCAGCCACAGCCACGGCCTGGTGGCCTGCGCCGTGTCGGATGTCCCCGTGGGCATCGACGTGGAGAAAATCCGTCCGGTTCCGCCCCGGCTGATGGGCATTTTATCGCCGCAGGAGCGGGAATCTGTGCGCTGTGACGCGGATTTCTTTCGGCTCTGGACCCTGAAAGAGGCGCTTATCAAGTGCCGCGGAGGCGTTTTGGGCCAAATCCGGCACGTTCACTTCGATTTGAGCGGTTCATCCATTATTTGCTCCGTCCCCGGCTATTCCTGCTCCCTGCTTCCGGCCCCGGCAGGCTACGCCGCCGCCCTGTGCTGGGAAAATATAGAAGAAGCAGCAGAAAGTGAGGAACAAAAATGAGCATTTTTGACCGTATTTTCCAGAAAAAGCAGAAAAAATCCAAACAAAAACGCGCAGAACCTCCCACGAACAACCCGGCTGTCCTCCTGGGCCGCCAGCTGGCGGACTCCCTGCGGGAGAAAATCCCCGATACCGCCGCCCTTCCGGAAATTCTCACTTATTTCGAGGAAATGTGCCGGATTCCCGTGGAAAATGCGGAAATTCAGGACGATTTGATCACCTGTATAACCGACCCCTTCGGCGAAGAACCGGAGTGGATTCACTTCGCTCTGACCCGCCAGTTCCCGGATGGGGAGGGCGGATTGGTGGAGATCCTGCTGGATATCGGATTTCCGGACGTGAAGGGCCGTCTCCAGCTTGAGGACGAGCTGTGCAGCGACGAGTTAGACGAAAGAGAGGATGTTTTCGACTGCATTCGCCGTTCTGCCGGTTATATTGCCCTGGAGAATATCCCGCCTGTCGCCGTGGACATCACCTGCGACCAGACATAAAATGGAGCCAAAAATACCGGAACCGGCAGAAGTTTTGCCGGTTCCGGTATTTTTATTGGCAAAATGCAAAGCGCCGCATAGCATGAAAGGGGAGGGGGAACCAAAATGGCCAAACGAGTTTATATCAGTCCCAGCGACCAGGTGGAAAACAAATACGCCTGGGGCAATACCAATGAGCATGTCCAGTGCCAGAGGATCGCCGAGGCGGAGGCCGCCGCCCTGCGCCGCTGCGGCGTGGAGGTGCAGCTGGCAAAATTTGGAACCAGCATGGCCCAAAGATGCGCTGAATCCAACGCTTTTGGGGCGGACATCCACAATTGCGTCCACACCAATGCCTTCAATGGAAAGGTCACCGGCACCCGGCTGTTCTGCTTTGCCGTGCCCGGAAAGGGGTACGACGCCTGCCGGGCGGTCTTCGGCGCCCTGGCGCCGCTGACTCCGGGGACCTCGGAGAATATCCAGGCCAATTCCCGGCTGTATGAGGTGCGGACCCCGGCGGCTCCCACCGCCTATGTGGAGTGCGAATTTCACGACAATCCGGAAACAGCCCGGTGGATCATCCAGCACACCGATGAAATCGGCGAGGCCATCGCCCGGGGCCTCTGCCAGTATCTGGGGGTGGCCTATGCTCCGGCCCAGGCGGAAAAGCCCGCGCCCCAGCCCAAGGGAGACGGCCTGTTCCGGGTGCAGGTGGGGGCCTTCGCCAACCGAAACAACGCCGAAAAAATGCTGGAAAGGCTGAAAAAGGCGGGTTTTTCCGGGTTTATATCCAGCGAAAAATAGCACACCGGATGTTAAAAAGCCTTTTTTGAGACTGTCGAAAAACCTTTGCATATCGCGTTCCCTCCCGGCGCATACTATGGCCGAACGCAAAAATTTCCAACGATTTCTTGCAGGAGGGAAACCATATGGTCAAGGATTTTATCGACACCAACGACTTTTCGGCCCGGGAGCTGCTGGACATGATCCAGCTGAGCCTGTCCATCAAGGACGCCATCCGGGGCGGCTATTACCCGCCGCTGCTGCGGCACATGAACCTGGGCATGATCTTTCAGCAGTCCTCCACCCGGACGCGGGTGTCCTTTGAAACGGCCATGAGCCAGCTGGGGGGCCACGCCCAGTATCTGGGCCCCGGCATGATCCAGCTGGGGGGACACGAGACCATCGAGGACACCGGCCGGGTGCTGAGCTATCTGGTGGACGTGGTGATGGCCCGGGTCATCCAGCACCGCACCATTGTGGACCTGGCCCGGGCCTGCTCCATCCCGGTGCTCAACGGTATGTCCGACTACAACCACCCCACCCAGGAGATCGGCGACCTGTGCACCATGGCGGAGAACCTACCCCGGGGGAAGAAGCTGTCGGACTGCAAGGTGGTGTTCGTGGGCGACGGCACCCAGGTGTGCGCCTCCCTGGGCTTCATCACCACCCACCTGGGCATGAAATTCGTCCACTACGGCCCCAAGGGCCACCAGCTGACGGATGGCCACCAGGCCATCATGGAGCGAAACTGCCGGGAAAGCGGCGGCAGCTTCCTGGTCACCGACGACCGCAGCGCCGTCCGGGACGCGGACTTCCTCTACACCGACGTGTGGTACGGCCTGTACGAAAACGAGATGCCCAAGGAGCAGCGGGTGGAGGTGTTCCACGACTATCAGGTGAACCGGGAGCTGATGAGCCTGGGGGCCATCGGCTGCAAGTTCCTGCACTGCCTGCCCGCCACCCGGGGCGAGGACGTCACCGACGAGGTGGCGGACTCCGCCGCCTCCCTGTGCTGGGAGCAGGCCGGAAACCGGCTGACGGCCATGCGGGGCCTGCTGGTCTATTTCACCCGCTGCCGCCCGCAGCACACCGAACTGGAGGAGGCCGCCGCCCGGGAGCAGCTGGAGCGCTTTATGGCGGACCGGGGCCTGAGCTGACATGGAGAAGCGCAAATTCCGCCTGGCGGACGTGGTGCTGTCCGTCATATGCGTGGTGTTCGTGGCGGAGGCCGCCGCCCCGGTGGCCTCCATCGGCAACAGCCAGTATTTCTGGTGGCTGTTCATGATCCTGGCGTTTCTGCTGCCCTATGGGCTGATCTCCTCGGAGCTGGGCACCGCCTTCCCCGGGGACGGCGGCCTGTACGACTGGATCCACACCGCCTGGCCCGACTCCCGCTGGGGCGCCCGGGCCTCCTGGTACTACTGGATCAACTTCCCCCTGTGGATGGCGTCTTTGGCTGTGATGTGTCCGGAGCTGCTGGGCTATGTGCTGGGCTGGCAGCCGGGGCCGGTGTGGTCCCTGGTGATCCAGCTGGCCTTTATCTGGATCGTCACGGTGGTGGCCTTTTACCCGGTGTGCGACAGCATCGTCATTCTGAATCTCAGCGCCGCCATCAAAATTCTGCTGGCGGTGACGGTGGGGGTGCTGGGCATTGTGTATGTGGCCCGGAACGGCTTTGTCAACGATATGTCCGCCGGGACCTTCCTGCCCTCCTTCGATCTGGACAGCCTGTCGTATATCTCCGTCATCATCTTCAACTTCCTGGGCTTTGAGGTGGTGTGCACCTACGCCGGAAGCATGGCGGACCCCCGGCGGCAGATCCCCCAGGCCATCGTCACCGGCGGCGTGGTGATCGCCGCCATCTATCTGTTCTCCGCCTTCGGCATCGGGGCCGCCGTCCCCACCCGGGACATCAGCGTGGACTCCGGCCTCATCGACGCCGTATCCCTGATGACCGGCCGCACCGGCGGGCTGCTGGTGGGCATCGTGGCCCTGCTGTTCCTGGTGACGCTGTTCGGCAACATGATCTCCTGGTCCATGGGGGTCAACTCCACCGCCGCCTACGCCGCGGAGCGGGGGGACATGCCCGCCGTGTTCACCCGGCGGCGGAAGGACAACGATATGCCCGTGGGCTCGGCCCTGGTCAGCGGGATCGTGGCCTCGGCGGTGTGCCTGCTGGGAGCTGCCATCCAGGCGGTAAGCCCGGATTCCTCCCTGTTCTGGAGCTTCTTCGCCCTGAACCTGGTGATGCTGCTGCTGAGCTATATGCCGGTGTTTCCGGCGTTTCTGGCCCTGCGGCGGAAGTATCCGCAGGCGGAGCGGCCCTTCCGGGTGCCGGGAGGCCCGGGAATGCTGCGGGTGCTGGCCTATGTGCCCATGGTGCTCATCGGCCTGTCCATTCTGTTCACCGCCGTGCCTCTGTCCACGGACCGGGAGACTCTGGCCACCATTCTGCCCATTACCGTGGGCTCTGTCATCAGTGTGCTGCTGGGCGAGCTGCTCATCGCCGTTCGGCGGCACCATCAACCCAGATCAGGAGGATAACGACTATGGCAAAACGTATTGTGGGAACCACTCCCCGGCAGGACGGGTATCGCATGCCCGGGGAATTTGAGGAGCAGACCGGCGTGTGGATGCTGTGGCCCCAGCGGCCCGACAACTGGCGGGGCGGGGCCAAGCCCGCCCAGCAGGCCTTTGCCGACGTGGCCCGGGCCATCGCCCGGTTCGAGCCGGTGACGATGTGCGTGAATCCCGACCAGTTTCAGAACGCCCGGGCCCGGCTGCCGGAGGACATCCGGGTGGTGGAAATGACCAGCAACGACGCCTGGGTCCGGGACTGCGGCCCCACCTTTGTGAAAAACGATCAGGGGGACCTACGGGCGGTGGACTGGACCTTCAACGCCTGGGGCGGCCTGCATGACGGGCTGTACTTTCCCTGGGACCAGGACGATCTGGTGGCCCGGAAAATCTGCGAGCTGGAGGGGGTGGACAGCTACCGCACCGACGGCTTCGTGCTGGAGGGCGGGTCCATCCATGTGGACGGCCAGGGCACGGTGCTGACCACGGAGATGTGCCTGCTGTCCCCGGGCCGGAACCCGGAGCTGAGCCGCCGGGATATCGAAGAAAAGCTCTGCAACTATCTGGGGTGCGAAAAGGTCATCTGGCTGCGGGACGGCATCGACCCCGACGAGACCAACGGCCACATTGACGACGTGGCCTGCTTCGTGGCCCCGGGGGAGGTGGCCTGCATCTGGACCGAGGACCCGGAGAACCCCTTCTATCAGGCGGCCCAGGACGCCTTCCGCACCCTGAGCCAGGCCACCGACGCCAAGGGCCGCCGCCTGACGGTGCACAAGCTGTGCCTGACCAAAAAGCCCTGCTGTCTGGAGGGGGCGGAGACCATCGACGCCGTGGAGGGTACCGTACCCCGGGAAAACGGCGAGGTCAGCATCGCCTCGTATATGAATTTCCTCATCGTCAACGGGGCCGTTATCGCCCCTCAGTACGGCGACGAAAACGACCAGCTGGCCATCCAGCAGCTGCAGCAGATGTTCCCGGACCGGCAGATCGTGGGGGTCCAGACCCGGGAGGTGGCCTTCGGCGGCGGCAACATCCACTGCATCACCCAGCAGCAGCCCAAGGCGTGAGCGTGGGAGAGGAAGTTTTTTTGCCAGGTACACGCCCCGGCAAAAAATGATTGCATTTGCTTTGCCGCCCGCGGGCGGCAAACTCTGCGAGGCTTTTTTGACAAGAAAAATCCCGGGAGCGCTTTGGCGCTCCCGGGATTTTATGTAACCTTTTTGGCTATACGTCCGGACGGAACGATCAGATGATGTTCAGGGTGACGTTGTCGGTGGACTTCAGGTTGTTGTAATCGCTGTCGATGGTGATCTTGCCGTCAACGATGTCCTTGAGCATGGTGTTGTACTCGTCAACAGTCCACTTGGTCAGGGACCAGGTAGCGGTGGGCAGACCCACAGCGTTCTCGTTGGCGCCCAGGGAGGTGCCCACACCGCCGATGGAGGCAAACTCGTTGCTGTAGAACTTGCCCAGAGCCCACTGCACGGAGTCGGCCAGGCCCTTCATAGCGGAGGTAATGACGGTGTCGGACTCGGTGGACTGGTCAACGTCCACGCCCACGACCTTACCGTCGGCAGCGCCGGCAGCAGCGGCCACGGAGGCGAACATGGAGCCGCCGCAGGCGAACACGACCTCAGTGCCGGCCTCGTACCAGCCGGAAACCATGGTCTGCAGCTCGGGGGAAGCGGAGAAGCTGGCGCCATACTGCCAGGAATAGTTCATATCGACCTTCACGCCCAGCTCCTTGGCAGCGGCGTCAGCGCCCTGGACGAAGCCATAGCCGTAACGGCAGCAGGCGGGGTTGGTGCCGCCGCCACCGCCGGTGAAGCCCAGCTTGGTGAAGCCTTCCTTGACGACAGCGTAACCGGCCAGATAGCCGCACTGCTCTTCCTTGAAGGCGATACCGGCAACGTTCTTCAGAACGGGGGAGCCGTCAACGCCGGCTTCCTCGGTGATGGGATAACCATCCACGAACACGAAGGAGACATCGGAGAACTCCTTGGCGGCCATGCGCAGAGCGCCTTCCTGCATGAAGCCGGCGCAGACAACCACCTTGGCACCGTTCTCCACGGCGGCCTTCATGGCCTCGTAACGGTCATCATCGGTGGCCTGGTCCTTGTTGGCGGGCTGATAATACTTATAGGACAGCTTGTTGTTGGCAGCGTACAGCTTCACGCCGTCATAGGTGCCCTGGTTGAAGGACTTATCCTTCAGCTGGCCCACGTCGGTGATGAAAGCGATCTCGTACTTGCCATCCTCGGAGGTCATCTCGTCGTTGATCTGATCGGGATTGGTGATGGTCTCGGTCTGGTTGGGATCATCTTTGCCCTTGTTGGGGTCCTCGGCGGGCTGCTTGGAGCAGGCTACCATAGACAGGACCATGACCACAGCAAGGAGCATTGCCAGAAACTTTTTCATGGTGAATCTACCTTCCTTTTTAATTTTGGGCGCGAAACGCCCTTTATGAGCACATTATAGCAGGGTGGGGTGAAAAGTGCAACCTTTTTTGCGCTAAGTTCTGTCTTTCGCCGGACTTAACCCCGCTGGGCCATTTTCACGGCGGCCTCCAGGCCGATCTTCATCATGTTGGTGAAGGTGGTCTGCCGCTCCTGGGGGGTCAGCTCGGTGCCCAGCACCAGGTTGTCACTGATGGAGCAGATGGCCAGGGCCCGCTTGCCCAGGAAGGCGGCGGTGCAGTACAGGGCGGCGGCCTCCATCTCCACGGCCATGACGCCCATCTTCTTCATGCGGTCGTTGCGGCCGGCGGCGTCATAGAAGGTGTCGGAGGAGTACAGATTGCCCACGGGCATCTTCACGCCCAGCTCCCGGGCAGACTCCACGGCGGCCATCAGCAGGTCGAAGTCGGCAATGGGGGCATAGTGGACCCCCAGCTCATACTGGTCGGCAAAGCTGGAGTTGGTGCAGGCACCCTGACCGGCCACCACGCTGCCCAGCTCCAGATCTGCCCGCAGGGCTCCGGCGCTGCCCACCCGGATGATATTCTCCACATCATACTGGGTATACAGCTCGTAAGAATAAATACCGATGGAGGGCATACCCATACCGGAGGCCATGACGCTCACCGGCACGCCCTTATACAGGCCGGTATAGCCCTGAACGCCCCGGACGTTGTTTACCAGTTTCAAATCCGTCAGGAAGGTCTCCGCGATGAACTTGGAGCGCAGGGGGTCTCCGGGCATCAGTACGGTTTTGGCGAAATCGCCCTTCTTGGCTTCATTATGCGGCGTTCCCATAGTATCCTCCTTTTATTTTTCCATGGCCTTTACGGCCTTCACGATGCGGCTGGTGCCCAGACGGGAAGCCCCCAGATTGATGAAATCCTCCGCATCCTGCAAATTGGCGATGCCGCCGGCAGCCTTGATCTTCACGTTGGGCCCCACGTGCTTGGCGAACAGGGCCACGTCCTCCCGGGTGGCGCCGCCACCGCCGAAACCGGTGGAGGTCTTGATGTAGTCCGCGCCGGAGGCGGTGACGATCTCGCACAGCTTGATCTTCTCCTCATCGGTGAGGAAGCAGCACTCGATGATGACCTTCAGCAGCTTGCCGTGGCAGGCCTCCTTTATGGCCTTGATCTCCGAGAGCAGCTCGTCCCATTTCCGGTCCTTCACCCAGCCGAGGTTGATGACCATGTCGATCTCGGTCGCGCCGTCGGCGACGGCGGACTCGGCCTCCATGCACTTGATGCCGCTGGGCGTGTAGCCGTTGGGGAAGCCGATGACGGTGCAGATGGGCAGCTGGCCAAAGCCGTAGTGCTGCTGCTCGGCAACATAGTGTGCGGCGTGATTCACATAGGTCTGCGGGATGCAGACGCTCGCGCAGCCGTATTTGATGCCGTCGTCACAGATCTGCTTGATGTCCTCCCAGGTGGCGGTCTGCTTGAGGAGGGTATGGTCAACATGCTTGAGAATTTCCTTAACGTCCATAGTTATCTTCTTCCTTTCTATGTTTGAAAGCGTATTTCCTACAAAAATCGTTTTATTTTAGCATGTTTCCGTGCTTTTGTCTACCGTTTCGGCAGGTCTCTTACAGTGCGCTGCCGAAATACTCCGTCATCGCGCGGATCAGGAATTCATAGTCCTGCACGCCCGCGGTCTCCCACGAAGAGTGCATCGCGAGCTGAGGCAGGCCGATGTCCACCGTGCTGACCGGCACGAGCGTATCGGAGATCGAGCCGAGCGTCGAGCCGCCGGCAAGGTCGGAGCGGTTCGACATGACCTGCGTGGGAACGCCTGCGTTTTCGCACACGGCGCGGAAAATAGCGCAGGAGCGGCCGTCGGTCGCGTAGCGCTGGTTGGCGTTGAATTTGATGACGACGCCCTCGTTCATATACGGGCAGTTGTCGGGGTCGGCGTATTCACCGTGGTTGGGGTGCTGGGCGTGCGCGTTGTCCGCCGAGACGAGGAAGCTGCACGCGAGCATCATCTGGAGCTCCTGCTCGTCCTTTCCGAGGCACAGGGCGATGCGGCGCAGCGTGTCGCGCAGGAACGTCGAACCCGCACCCTGCTTGGTGGACGAGCCGACCTCCTCATTGTCGAAAATGCAGCAGACGGCGATATTTCCGCTCTCCTTCGCCGCAAGGAAGCCCTCGAGGCAGCCGCAGGCGCACTCGAGATCGTCGAGCTTGGGAGAAAGGATGTACTCCTCGTTCTCGCCGAGAAGCGTTCCCTCGCCGCGGCAGTAGAGGAACAGGTCGCTGCCGAGGATGTCATTTTCCGCGACGCCCGCGGCCTTGGCGACGATGGGCAGGATGCCGCCGCTCTCTTTGCCGCCGAGCAGCG
>ERZ1027215.860-NODE-860-length-10303-cov-4.436183_pt1 | contig 10303 bp, 5 predicted proteins | sample MGYA00519481_ERZ1027215 | MGnify/ENA primary metagenome ERZ1027215 (study PRJEB26926, sample SAMN06164487) | human gut metagenome | biome: ENVO:00009003; feature: ENVO:2100002; material: ENVO:00002003 | host: Homo sapiens | place: USA | collected 2012 ... | reverse complement strand
TTGTGCCGCAGGATCATGTTGCGCTGCAGGGGAGGACGGCGCAGGTCGAGGTAGCGGTATTTCATACGCAGGTCGTCGCCGCCGTCCGAGTTCTCCTCGATGGTGAACGGGGGCACTTCGGCCTCGTGCAGCACCACGAGCTTCGAGGCGACGACTTCGATGTCGCCCGTAGGCATCTTCGGGTTCTTGGACGAACGCTCTACCACGCGGCCTTCGACCTGAAGGACGTATTCGCGGCCCAGTCCGCCGGCCACGGCCTTGACATCGGCCGGAGAGTGTTCTTCGACGACGATCTGGGTGATGCCGTAACGGTCCCGCAGGTCGATGAAGGTCATCGCACCCAGGTTGCGGACTTTCTGCACCCAGCCGGCCAGGGTGACCGTTTCGTTTACATTTGCGGCACGCAACTGGCCGCAGGTATGGGTTCTGTACATGGTCGTATCTGTTTTTTTCGTTGTTGTCGTATTGTGATTCACAAAGGTAGTGAAAACGAAGGTATAAAAAACAAACTCGCGCGTTTTTTATACCGGATGCCATCTCTTTCCTTCGACAGGGGAGGTGTGCGAGGCTGAATCCGGCGGGTTCGTCGGGAGGGGTGGCGGCGACTTTCCGTCTTTTGTAAAGGAAGAAAAGTGAGTGCGGAGTGGTGCGAACTAATTCGTTTCTTGTCGGAATTCCTGCTATTTACGAATACAGGCAGAACGGAAGAGAGGCGGCGATGTGGAGCCGGGTGAAAATTAGAGGCATATCGGATTTTCCGTTAAATTATTAATTTTGCCGAAAAACCGAAACGATGGAACAGCAGCAACCCGATGAAAAATTCATGCGCCTGGCACTAAACGAGGCGGAAAAAGCGTTAGAAGAGCAGGAAGTACCCATCGGTGCCGTGGTGGTCGCGGACGGACGTATCGTCGGCCGGGGGCACAACCTGGTCGAAACCTTGGCGGACGCTACGGCTCATGCGGAAATGCAGGCCCTGACAGCCGCAGCCTCGACCGTTGGAGGCAAATACTTGTCCGAATGTACGTTGTATGTGACGGTCGAGCCTTGCATCATGTGTGCGGGGGCGATTGCGTGGAGCCAGGTGGGGCGGGTGGTCTATGGCGCCGACGATCCGAAGCGTGGCTATCGCCGCTATTCGGAGCAGGTGTTTCCGCCCCGAACGACGGTGACGCGGGGGGTATTGGCCGAGGAGTGCGAGAGGCTCGTCCGTTCGTTCTTCGCCGCGTTGAGAAGGTGATTTTGGAAAGTGCCGAAAAAAAACTAAATTTGCATTCCCTGCTTTCCGGCAGGAGTTTCGACGGATGGTTGCGACCTACAGAACGGGGCGATATTTCCGATGGGTTTGCAGGGAATGGTGATAAAAATGGACGGAACCTGTTTTAACCTATAATTTATACAATATTTATGAAAAAACTTTTGATTTCCGCGCTTGCCCTGTTCGTTGTGGGGTCTGTGGCTGCGCAGGAAGGATTGGGCGAAACTTACAATAAGGCTGTCGCCGCTTACAATTCGAAGGATTTCGCATCCGCAGCTACGGCTTTCGAAACGCTTATCGATCAGGGGCTCGATTCCGAGGATCTCGATGTCCAGAGTTGGGTTGCAACGGCCAAGAAGAGTGTGCCGGTGTGCTATTTCCAAATGGGTCTTACGGCTGCTAAGGGAAATGATTTCAACACGGCGGTCGAGAATCTTACCAAGTCGGCCAATAAGGCGGCTCTTTACGGTGAGTTGCAGCAGGAGCGTATGTCGAATATGTTGATGGCGAAGATATATCTGATGTGGGGCGGAAAGCCTTTCAACGAAAAGAACTACGCCGAGGCTGCTGAAATTTTCGCCAAAGGTTATGCCGCCGATCCGAAAAATATGGAGATGGCCAACTTCTTGGGCATTTGCTATTGCGAGCTGGGCGACTTCCAGAAAGGTTTGGTTATTTTCAACGAAATCGCTTCTCAGGACAACCCCAAATATGCGGAGGATGTCGTGAAGGCAAAGGAGAACATCAAGCTCTATACCAATAACCGTATTGCCAAGTTGCAGGGCGAGAATGATTTCGACGGTATTATCGCCGTTGCCGACGAGATGCTGGCCGTGAATCCGCAGGATGCGCTGGCCCAGAAGATTCGTTTGCAGGCACTCTTCGACAAGAAGGATTATGCCGGCGTGATCGCTTCGGCCGAGGAGGCTGCTGCCGTGCAGACCGACGAAGAGGAGCGCAGCGACGTTTATTTCATTTTGGGTGCAGCTTACAATGCCCGCACGATGCCCCAGCAGGCGATCGACGCCCTTTCGAAAGTAACGGCCGGTGCGAATGTGGCTGCGGCACAGAAAACGGTGGCACAGCTTAAGGAGAACGCAGCCAAAGCGAACAGTTAGCGGGGTATTCCTGTTTTTGAAATGCGGGGCAGACTTTTTCGGAAGTCTGCCCCGTTTTATTCGAAAGGGCTTTGACTTCCGGGATACACGCGGGGGCGGTTCAGCGGATGGTTTTGCGCTTTATCGCGGCGGGTCGGCTGTCGGGCCGATTCAGGAGGAGCGGGAGCCTTTGTGCCGCAAGTCGGGGCGATGGCGGTGGTGAGCCGGCCGGTCGGGTTCCGGTTTTCCTGTCTTTTCGTACGGAAGGTTTCCCGAACAGCCTGCGGACAATATCCGGAGAGGTTTCGTGTCGGTTTGCTGTCTGCCTCTCCGTCCAATGGCGGGCCCTACTCTTCGTTCTTTTCCTGGTTTATCCGCACGTTTTGCTGGATGCGCCGCAGTCCGCTGCGTGCGAGAGGTGTATTGCCGAACCGCAGGAGAAACTCCTCTTCGCTCATTGCGAGCCACTCCCGATCCGAAATCGTCAGCGGGTCGAACAGGGGATCGAAATGCGGCGAGCGGTGCATGGGGGCTTTTTGGTTGTGGGGACAGCAGCTCTGGCAGCGATCGCAGCCGAAGATCCATCCGTCGAGGTCGGGCAGGGCGCTGTCGGACTCCTTTTCGATCGTACGACAGGAGATGCAACGGTTCGTGTCGATCACCTTGGGCGCGACGATGGCTCCCGTCGGACAACTGTCCAGGCAGTTCCGGCAGCGGCCGCAACGGGCTCCTGCGAACGGGGCATCGTACTGGTCGGACGGCAGGGTAAGTACCAACTCGCCCAGCAGGACATAGGAGCCGTATTGGGGCGTGAGCAGCAGGGATTGCCGCCCGATCCAGCCCAGACCCGCTTCGACGGCCAGTTGTTTTTCCAGCAGCGGAGCCGTATCGACGAACGTGCGGCCCGTGAGCCCGGGGTATTGCCGGCGCAGGGCTTCGAGCATCGTGCCCAGCATCCTCTTGAGGACGGGGTGGTAGTCGCGGCTGCGGGCGTAGGAGGCGATTTTTGTGCGGCACCCGGGCGGATAGCCTTCGCCCAGCGGGTTCTTGTAGCTCACGGCGCAGACCACGACCGTCTGCGCCCCTTCGACCAAGTGTCGGACGTCGAAACGTTTGTCGAGGTTGCGTTCGAGGTATTCCAGCGAGGAACCGTAGCCTTTGGCGAGCCATTCGCGGAAGTAGGATTCGTTCTCCGCAAGATGCTTGCAGGGCGTGATTCCGCAGAGGTCGAAGCCTGCATTCTCGGCAAGTTTTTTGATGTATTGACCAGAGATCATGGCGATAATTCGGCTCAAAAATAGTGTATTTACGGCAAATAATAGTAAATTTGCCCCGAGTATATTCTCATTTTAATTCGAAAGAAAATGACTATCCATACACTTTACGAACTGGTTCAGCATAGTGTAAAGAGTTTTGCATCGAAAGTCGCTTTTGCCATGTACGGCGGGGAGGAGCTCTCCTATGCCGAGGTGGGAACCCGCGTCAAACACGTGCAGGACCTTTTGATCGGAGCCGGTTTGAAAGCGGGCGACAAGGTGGCGCTGTTGAGCAGCAACATGCCCAACTGGTGCGTTTCGTACCTGGCCGTCACCTCTGCCGGCATGGTCGCCGTGCCGATCCTGCCCGATTTCTCGACCGAAGAGCTGGAGATGATTATCGCCCACTCCGAGGCCAAGGCGCTGATGGTTTCCGACAAGCTCTTCGCTAAATTGGCGAAGTCCACGATCGAATCCCTCCATATCGTGATTCGTACCAAGAATCTGGGCGTGATCGCCTCCCGTCCTGCGGCGGAGAAAGGGGCGGTCGGAATTCCGAATCCCGAAGACCTCGCGGTCATCATCTATACCTCGGGTACGACGTCGCGTCCCAAGGGCGTGATGCTCTCCCACGCGAATCTCTGTGCGCAGATTTCCATGAGCGCCGCCATTTTCCCGATCTTTCCCGACGATACGTTTCTCTCGGTGCTGCCGTTGGCGCACACCTACGAGTGCTCGATAGGTATGATCTATCCTTTCTCGATGGGGGCCCGGGTCGTTTACCTGGATCGTCCGCCTACGGCCTCGGTTCTGATGCCGACGCTTGCCGAGGTACGGCCTTCGGTGATGCTCATCGTGCCGCTGATTATCGAAAAGATTTATCGTCATCAGATTCTCGCCAAGTTTACCTCCAGCGGATTCTGGCGTGCGCTCTACAAGATCGATTTCATGCGCCGTTATCTGCATCGTGTCGCGGGTAAGAAGTTGATGAAGGTCTTCGGCGGGCGGCTGCGCTTCCTCGGTATCGGGGGTGCGAAGCTGGACGGCGGCGCCGAGAAGTTCCTGCTCGAAGCCCGTTTTCCGTACGCTATCGGCTATGGTTTGACGGAGACGGCACCCCTGTTGGCCGGTGCGGCTCCCTCGCAGGTGCGCCTGGGTTCGACCGGGCCTGCCGCGCCGGGCGTCGAGCTGCGGTTGGAGAACGTCAATCCCGAAACCCGCCAGGGCGAGATCGTTGCCAAGACGCCGAGCGCCATGATCGGTTACTATAAGAACCCCGACGCTACGAAGGAGGTCTTCACCGAGGACGGATGGTTCCGTACCGGAGATTTGGGCGAATTTTCGGCCGACGGGTGGCTTTACATCAAGGGTCGGCTGAAGAATATGATCGTCGGTCCCAGTGGTGAGAATATCTATCCCGAGGATATCGAGAGCGTCCTCAATTCGCACGTCTGCGTCGCCGATTCGGTGGTTACCGAGCACGAAGGCCGCCTGGTGGCGCTCGTGCATTTCAATACCGACGCTCTCGAAGCCAAGTTCGACGGCTGGAAGGAGGATTTCGAGAATTGGAAGGAGAATCTCAAGAAGGAGGTCGTCGATTATGTGAATTCCAAGGTCAATCGTTTCTCGCGTATCTCCGAGGTCGTGGAGGAGAAGCAGGAGTTCGTCAAGACTCCGACGCAGAAGATCCGACGTTTCCTCTATACCAAGCGCAACCCTCACCAGAAACACGAAATGTCCAAACGATAGGGGTGTGTATGCAGTTATGATTCAGGCGCAGATTTCGGTTTGCGCCTGAATCTTTTTTCGGACGGTCGGGTTGCTTCCCGATCGTTTCCTTTGGTCGGAGCTCGTCCCGACTTTCCGATAGAGCTGAGCTGTGTCTGTGTCGGGGCAGTGCGGACCGGATGCCGCTGTTTCGGTTCCGTATGCTCGTCCGTGTCTGTTGCCTCCGGCGGAATGTGCAGCGGTCGAGGTTTTACCGGAGCGTCTGTTTTTCGGATCCCGATTTGTACGGCACACCGCCGCTTCGCGTTGTCCGGTTTTTCGGGAGGAGGGATTTCTTGCGGTGTGGACTTCGCAAATTATAATTTGAGGGTTGCGGGGACGCAGAGAGCGTTGTTAAAATAAAATCGGAAAAGACGCACGGGTCTTTTCCGATTTCGTTGTATGGATTGTTCGCAGTCGGCAGGACGGATTTTTTCCCGGATCATTCGGGAATTTGCACCGAGTCCGACGGTGTGGACAGATCGGGATGGATCAACTCGTTTTCATAAATGCCCAGCGTGCGGTAGTAGTCGTTGAGCTGGGCCAGTACATCCTGGCGTCCCATGTAGGCCGCCAGGTAGTAGAGCCGGTCGAGCGATTGCATCTTGTCGATAATCGTCTGGGTAACCATGTCGCCCTGAATGCCTTGGAAATCGAGGTAATAGTCGATGTATTGCATCAGGTTGCGGGCATAGCTCATCAGCAGGCCGTCGCCCTTGTCCGGGGCACCGGCCATGTAGTAGCCTTCGATGAAGGGGAGGGTGTTGGCGTCGGTGTAGCGGATCTGTTGGGGCGGCAGTTTTTCGAGTCCCATGTCGAGCAGCCGGATCGCCTGTATCGAATCCCCGCGGAAAACATACTCCTTGGCTGCACGGGCGAAGGATTCACGGGCTTTCGAGGCGCTGAGATTGTATTGGATGAAATAGTCCGCATAAGTACGGGGATCGGCGATGTTGCCGTAGCGGAATGTTTCGGTCAGCAGCGGCGTTATGTAATCCGGATCGATGCGGCCGATCTCGTGCACCGACCGATTGGGGGTGTAGATCGGCACCAGGCGGTAAGAGTAGCCGTCGAACTGGAGGTAGTTGAGCAGTCCGAGCGACTGCAGAATGTAAACCTGTGTGAAGTGGATCGGACGCTTCCAGTCAAAATGGGCCAGCATGTCGAGCAGCATCATCTCGCTCTTGTCGATCGTCCGTTTGGGCAGTTCCAGGTAGATCGTATCGACCATCAGGTCGCGGTCGGACTCCTTGACAATGCCCGAAGCGATCGCGTTGTCCTTGTTTACTGGCAGCGCGAAGCGGTTGTTCGGCAGGTAATCGACCAAGTGTCCATCGCCCAGATCGTATTTGGTACGCGGATCTTCGCTGCGGATGAAGTCGATGGCCTCTTTCAGTTCCAGCGGACGGTCCACGACGTTGAATATGGGAATTATGTCGTTGGTATAAGTGTATTTGCTGCGCGGCAACGTGAAGGGGACGCCGGGCGCATCGTTGGCTTTGGTTTTCATCTCGTCGATGTACCATTCGGCGCCCAGGTAACTCGTGTTCATGATCCGCACGTCCGGGCGCACGCCGTCCACCTCCTGATTGAACCACAGGGGAAAGGTGTCGTTGTCGCCGTAGTTGATGATGATGGCATTGGGCAGTACCGATTGCAAGTAGTTCCAGCCGATGTCGCGGGCCATCGTGCGGTGCGAACGGTCGTGATCGTCCCAGTTCTGGGCCGCGAGAATGCCCGGTACGACCATGCAGACGACCGTAGCGGCTATGGGAGCCATGAGGCCCTTGCGTCGGGTAGCCCAGACGATCAGGTCGCGTACGGCGAGTACGCCCAGGCCGATCCAGATGCAGAAGGCGTAGAACGAACCCGCATAAACATAGTCGCGTTCGCGCGGTTCGTTGGGCGAGGTGTTGAAATAAACCACCAGCGCGATGCCCATCATCACGAAGAGCCACATGACGATCGAGAAGTTGCGCGGATCGCGGTTGAGCTGATAGATCAGGCCGATAAGTCCCAGGATGAAGGGGAGGAAATAGTAGGTGTTGCGCCCCTTGTTATTCGCTATTTCGTCCGGCAGGTTGTCCTGCGGCCCGAGGTAAAGCTCGTCGATCCACTTGATGCCTGAGAGCCAATTGCCGTCGGTGATGATCGCGTCGGTAGGCTGGATATCGCTCTGGCGCCCCACGAAATTCCAAAGGAAATAGCGCCAGTACATGTGGTTGAGCTGGTAGGTGAAGAAATAGTTGAGGTTCTCGCGGAACGTCGGCTCCACGATTACCAGCGGTTCGTAGCCAGAACCGTCGTCCCAGAGCGTCCGGCGTCCGAAATCGAGCACTTCGATCTTGTTCGGGCGTCCCTGCGCGTCGCGGACGATCTCACCGTTTTCGTCCCGTTCGTAATCGGTTCGGGTGCGGTAGGCGCTCCACGACTTATAGTTTTCCGCACCGGCATTGGCGTTCCACATGCGGGGGAAAAAGTGCATGAACTGGTCGGGGTGTTCGTACCCGGAGATGATCGAAACCGTTTTGTACTTGCCGTCATCGTCCAGGTAGCGGACATCCTTGTATTTGTAACCGGAGGTCGGGGCCGAGAACTGGGGACCGTAGAGCAGCGGTTTGTCTCCGTACTGGTCGCGGTTGAGCAGCGAATAGAGGGCGAACGGATTGCTCGGGTTGTTGCTGTTCATCGGGGGATTGGCCGCCGCGCGGATCGTAACCGATGCGTAGGACGAGTAGCCGATGAGGATCATCAGCGTCGAGAGCAGCACGAGATTGAGCACCGTGCGCCCTTTTTTATGGGTGAAATATACGCCGATGCCGAGCGCTCCCAACAGGGCTACTACGAAGAACACGAGGCCGGAATTGACGGGCAATCCCAGTGAATTGACGAAGAAGAGGTCGAACAAGGCGCCGATATAGACCGTATGGGGGATGATGATACTGTTGATGAAAACCAGAATCGCGCCCGAAATGAGGGTGCTGACCGCAATACCTTTGAACGTGATGCGCTGCGTTTTGCGGAAATAGTAGATGAATACCAGTGCGGGAATGGTCAGCAGGTTGAGGATGTGCACGCCGATCGAAAGCCCCATCAGGTAGGCGATCAGCACGATCCAGCGCATCGAATGGGGCTGGTCGGCCTGTTCCTCCCATTTGAGCATGAGCCACACCACCAGGGTGGTGAACATCGACGAGAGGGCATATACTTCGCCTTCGACGGCCGAGAACCAGAAGGTGTCGGTGAAGGTATAGGCGAGTGCTCCGACCGCACCTGTACCCAATACGGCCACGATGTTGGCTTTTGTAAGCTCCGCGCCCTGACGGGTAAGGATGCGGCGTGCCAGGTGGGTGATCGTCCAGAAAAGGAACAGGATGCAGAACGCGCTGGCCAAGCAGTTCATGGCGTTCACCATGTGGGGTACATAGTACGTCGAGGGTGCCAGTATCGTGGCCAGGCGGGCCAGCAGCATGAAGAGCGGTGCTCCGGGCGGGTGCCCTACTTCGAGTTTATACGAGGTAGCGGTGAATTCGGAGCAGTCCCACAGGCTCGAAGAGGGCTCCATGGTCAGCAGATAGGTCATGGCCGCGATAGCGAAGACGATCCAGCCGACGATGTTGTTCCAGCGTTTGTAGCTATTCATTTGAGTTTCGGTTTGTCCGCAAAACGGCATGTCCCCTGCGTGCGAAGTCGAACGTTCAGTTTTTTAGGGCAGTCCGTCGGATTTAAGTCTGTTGTTGTGTACAAATACGATGAAAGCCGGGTGCAAAATCGATTTTGCTGGATTTTGCCGCAACGGGTTTCCTGTACTCTGCAAAGATACTAAGATAACGCTTAAATCGGGTGTTTATTTTTGTTTTTTGTTCGGATTCTTTGTTATCGTCGGTAAAGTATGGGGTGCCGCAGGCCGGAATCCGGGTATATGAGGTGCGAGATTCGTTCGATCTTCGGGGGATGCGGGACTCCGGTTGTCTGCCGGATTCTGAAATTTCAACAGAGAGGAGTGTGCGTTGGCAAAGGGAGAGTATATGCGGATCTGAATCGTGTTGTGGAATGAATTCGGAAAAATTTTTGTAAGGGATGTCGTCCTGAGAAAAACCGGTCTGATTATGAATCGGACCGGTTTTTTGTCTTCGGAGCAACTCCTAAAAGATCAATAGGAGTAATCCTCGCAGGGAAGTTTTCCGGTGTATTCGATTTCGAGCTCGGTATTTTTGTCGTCCTCGTCGATGGCTTTGAACGAGCCCGTAATGGTATAGTCGTCATTGCCGTTGGCGACGATTTTGAGAGTTCCCTCCGTGATTCTGTTCTTGATGATTCCGTAGGTGGGATCGTTGTAGTTCCAGAAGGATTTCGCCAGATCGAAAGTCATGTTCTCACCGGCGGCACCGCCCGTGTAGTCGCCGCTGGCGAGTTGCAGAGGATCTGTGGGCGCGAGCGTAATGTAGAACGTGATGCCGTATTCTTTTATCGGAGAGCCATCTTTCAGGCCGAGGAAGAATACATTGTCCCCATTGTAGTAGAGGTCGCCGACGGTCATGGTTGCTTTCGGTGCTTCCGGAGCCGGAGGAGTCGAATAGTTGTTGAAAGGTACTGTGCCGGTAAAATCGATCTTAATGGCTGTTTCCTGTCCGGTGTCGCTCGCTCCCCGGAGAGTGCCGGTTACGGTGTAGTTGTGGTTCCCGTTGTTTGTCACGGTGAGTGAACCTTCTTTGATCGTATTTTTGATCCGGTCGTTGAAATTCTCCTTGTCGATGAATGTCCAAGAGGATTTGGCTGCGTCGAGGGTCATCTCTCCGCTGCCGGTCGATACGGGGTAGTCGCCGCTGACGAGCTGCAGGGTCTCCGAAGCGGGTAGTTTGAACGAGAGCGACGCTTCGTAAGTATCTGTCGGGTTGGCGTCCTTGAGGGTCAGAGTATAGATA
>ERZ1027215.843-NODE-843-length-10407-cov-4.527048_pt1 | contig 10407 bp, 8 predicted proteins | sample MGYA00519481_ERZ1027215 | MGnify/ENA primary metagenome ERZ1027215 (study PRJEB26926, sample SAMN06164487) | human gut metagenome | biome: ENVO:00009003; feature: ENVO:2100002; material: ENVO:00002003 | host: Homo sapiens | place: USA | collected 2012 ... | reverse complement strand
AAGAGACAGCCAGACGCTCGGCCAACCAAGCCCCGGCGTAACCGCAGGGATTCTCGATCGCATCCGACAGGTCTGCCAGGCGGGGATCCTCCTGTTCGACACCGGACACAAGGCTCATGTCGGCCCGCCAGTCGAAATAGTAAAACAGCACCGAAGCCGTCAGGAAAAGCCCCGCGAAAAGCAGCAGCAAGCCCAGTATCCAACGCATGCTGTCACGGTTGGAACGGGAGGTAGCCTGCGGGCTTTTTGCCGAACTGTTTTTCTTGGTAGCCATATCGTATATTTATCGAGCGAAGGTAGGGATTTTTTTCGGAAAGTTCAAATGCAGGATCGGTTTCGAAAGGGCCGCCCCCCCGATTCCGTTTCCGGACCGCAGCCGGTGCGGAGCCGCTAACCGAAAGCCTTGCATTCCAGCCGCGACCGGTACGCTTCATCCGCAAAGGTAAGGAATCCGTAATTCGCGGCGGCGCCTTTTTCGGCCCGCAGGTCGTACTGGTCGAGCAACTGCCCCACCCTGCGTCCTACGGCAGGCGAAGGATCGACCACGGCAACCCCGCGTTCACCGATCACCTGCCGGAAAACCGGGAGCAGGAACGGATAGTGCGTACAACCCAGCACGATCTGGTCGGCACCCTCGCGGATCATCGGCTCCAGCACGCGGCGCACGGCCTCCTCTGCTTCGGGCGACTGCTCGCGGTCTTCCTCGACCAGTTCGACGAACCCTTCGCCTACGGCGGTCAGCACCCGGATATTCTCCCCGTAACGGGCCGCCGTGCGGCGGAACAGATCGCCGTCCAGACTCCGGGCCGTAGCCAGCACCCCCACTACCCCACTGCGGGTATTCAGGCAGGCGGGCTTCACGGCGGGTTCCATCCCCACGATAGGCATCTGCCGATATTTGCGGCGCAGAAAATCGATGGCCGCAGCCGTAGCCGTATTGCAGGCGACGACGACCATTTTGCAACCGGCACCAACCAGCCGTCCGACCGCCTCGTCCGCCAGACGGCAGATCTCATCGGCCGGACGCGCACCATAGGGACAATTCTTACCGTCGCCCAGATAGACGAGCGACTCCTCCGGCAACTGGCGGCGGATCTCGCGCCAGACCGTCAGGCCGCCCAACCCCGAATCATATACGCCGACAGGCCGGTTATCCATTTCGTTCCTTCAGTTTTTCAGTGATAAATTCGAGGATTTCGTCGTCGCTCATCGCGCCGCCGTCGATCGTCAGCGCAGCCTGGCCGTAAAACGGCTCCCGCTCGGCCATGTTGCGCGACATGAATTCGACCAGCTCCCGGTCGTCGAGTCCCCTCAACTTGGGGCGCTTCCAACGTCCGTGAGGACTCAAACGCGCTGCGATCTGCTCCGCAGAACGGCGGATATAAACCGTCAGACCGGCTCCGTTCATACGGGCCATGTTGTCCGCCCAGACGGGAAGCCCGCCGCCCGTGGAAACCACCAGGTCGTCGCCCGAAGCGATCAGCTGTTCGAGCATCCCGCGCTCCGCCTTGCGGAAATACTCCTCACCGGCGTAATGGAAGATGTCGCACACGTCGGCACCCTCCTGTTTCTCGATCCGGTCGTCGGTATCGGCGAAGTCGTAACCCAGCCGCCGGGCGAGCCGACGGCCGATGGTGGTTTTTCCGCACCCCATGTATCCGACCAGAAAAACGATCATATCCTAACTCCTAAAATAAATTCAACTGCTCGGTATCGACGATCACCTCCTCCGTGTCGCCTTTCGGACGTTCGATTTCGAACTCGGCGTCCGTACCCTCGACGGTCATCGTTTCGGGCAGGTCGAAATCCCCCTCCGAATCATTCGGAGCATCCTCCCCGGACAGCTCCGGCCGCTCGGGTCGCTCCGGCTCCACGAAAGCGAGCGTCGCCACGTCGTAAGTCGTAAGACGCTTGCCCTTGGCCCGGTGGCTCTTCACGCCGACGAAACCGTCCACGTCGATCTCCTCCGCCGGACGCGAAGCCTGCGCCCCCTGGAAAGTCAGCACCAGCACAGCCCCCGGGCAGGACGTCACGGCCACCAGATCGGCATCTTCGTCCAGGAACGGCTGCATCTTTTCGCCCTGCTCGGCCGTAAAGCGCTTCAGATAGTAGTAATTCTGCGAGCGGTCGAAATAGGCCACCGCATAGACCGTATCGGGTGAATATTTCGACACGTGAACCGTATCGTCGGGAAAGTGCTGCGTAATGTCGAAATTCGTCGTGTAATAGACGTTCTTGGCCGTGCGGACAATGAGTTTGTCATCCCCCTGGAACTCACCGAGCAATACGCCCCGGCCGTCCGTATTGAGCCGGTGCACGTCTTCGTCGTACCAGATCTGCTGTCCTCCGAGGGTCGAAGTACCCCGCTCCTTGAGGACGATCTTATGGATGCCGTAACGCGAGAAGAGGTTGCCCTGGCTCTGCCGCCCCTTGATCGCCACGGTCGAGAAATCGAGATCGACGATCACCTTCTTCAAACGCGGACGCGGCTTGAAGTAAATCTTCAACACTTCGGCCTCACCGTTCGGATTGACAGACATATAGAGGATTTCACTCTTCGGGTCGCCTTTGGTGATGTTGTACTCCTTGTCGCGCGTGATACCCTTGATGGCGCAGCGCTTCATCAGGATCGGGCCGTTCTTGCCGTCGCGGTAGAGGACGTTGTAGATCGTCCGCTCGTCGTTGCGCTTGAACACCCCGATATAATAGATATTCTTGTCGAAAAAGGCTTTGTCGCTCACCTTCGTAATCACATAGCGGCCGTCTTTGGTGAACACGATCACGTCGTCGATGTCCGAACAGTCGCACACGAACTCGGAATCCTTCATCGACTTGCCGATACCGAAGAAGCCCTCCACACGATCGACGTACAGTTTGGCATTGGTGACAGCTACCTTCGTCGCTTCGATATTGTCGAATTCGCGCAGTTCGGTCCTGCGCTCCCGGCCCTTGCCGTACTTGTCGCGGATACGCTCGTAATAGGCCACGGCGTATTCGGTAAGATGGTTCAGATCGTACTGCGTGGACTTGATGTCCTCCTCGATCTGACGGATTTCATTGTCGGCCTTGTCGCTGTCGTAACGCGAAATACGGATGAACTTCAGCTCCGTCAGACGCTGGATGTCCTCGGTCGTGACCGCACGGCGCAGCACCTTGGTAAACGGTTCCAACCCCTTGCCGACGGCTGCGTAAGCCTCCTCGCGGGTTTTGCAGCCCTCGATGAGCTGATACAATTTATTAACGATGAAAATCCGCTCCAGAGAAGCCGCATGCCATGCTTCGTTGAGTTCGTTCAGGCGGATTTCAAGCTCCATTTTCAGCAGCTCGCGGGTATGCTCCGCCGAACGGCGCAGGATCTCGCTCACCCCCAGGAAATGGGGTTTGTCATCGCAGATCACGCAGGCATTCGGGGCGATCGACACTTCGCAGTCCGTAAAAGCGTAGAGCGCGTCGATGGTCTTGTCCGACGACTCGTCGGGCGCGACCTGCACGATGATTTCGACCTTCTCGGCCGTATTGTCGTCCACCTTGCGGATCTTGATCTTTCCCTTCTCGTTGGCCTTGACGATCGAATCCTTGATAGACTCGGTGGTCGTGGTGTAGGGAATCTCGGTGATGGCCAGCGTCCGCTTGTCGATCTTCGAAATGCGGGCACGCACCTTGACCGTACCGCCCCGCAGTCCGTCGTTGTAGCGGCTCACGTCGATCATGCCGCCCGTCGGGAAATCGGGGTACAGCACGAAATCCCTCCCCTGCAAATGCGCGATCGCCGCATTGATCAGCTCGATGAAGTTGTGCGGCAGAATCTTCGACGCCAGACCGACCGCGATACCGTCGGCACCCTGCGCCAGCAGCAGCGGGAATTTCACGGGAAGCGTCACCGGCTCCTCGTTACGGCCGTCGTAGGAGCGCATCCACTCGGTCGTCTTCTTGTTGAAAACCACGTCGAGGGCGAATTTCGACAGGCGGGCTTCGATGTAACGGCCCGCAGCGGCTTCGTCGCCGGTGAGGATGTTGCCCCAGTTGCCCTGACAGTCTATCAGCAGGTCCTTCTGTCCCAACTGCACCAGCGCATCCTTGATCGAAGCATCGCCGTGCGGGTGATACTGCATGGTCTGGCCCACGATATTGGCCACCTTGTTGTAACGACCGTCATCGACGGCTTTCATGGCGTGCAGAATACGTCGCTGCACCGGTTTGAGTCCGTCCTGCACGTGCGGAACGGCTCGTTCCAGGATGACATACGAAGCGTAATCGAGGAACCAGTTGCGGTACATACCCGTCAGCTTGCGCACGCCGCCCTCCTCGGAGAGCAACTTGCCGTATTTGCCCGTCGGAGCGGCGGACTCTTCGGCCCCGACACTCCCCGCAGCGTCATCCGCCGCCGCAGGAACCTCGCTGGGCAGATCGTCCCGTTCCGTCATATCTTCTCTTTGTTCGCTCATAGTCTATGTTCTGTTTTCGGTTTCGCACCGGCACCGCACAAGAAAACCGCACCGGCCGACAAGAAACGGCGGTTACCCGATCGCCAGGTCGCTCTCCACGATATCCTCCTCGATACGCAGATTGCCGATAATGAAGCCCTGCCGTTCGTAGGTATTCTTGCCCATGTAGAACTCCAGCATATCGTGGATCGGGTCGTCCTTCGTAAGCCGCACCTTATCCAGGCGGATATCCTGGCCGATGAACCCCCGGAACTCGTCGGGAGAAATCTCGCCCAGACCTTTGAATCGGGTGATTTCGGCGTTGGCGCCGCATCGTGCGACCGCCCGATTTTTCTCCTCCTCGCTGTAACAGTAATGCGTCTCCTTCTTGTTACGCACGCGGAACAACGGTGTCTGCAACACGTACAGGTGTCCGCCGCGGATCACGTCGGGAAAGAATTGCAGGAAGAAGGTCATCAGCAGCAAGCGGATGTGCATGCCATCGACATCGGCATCGGTGGCGATCACGACCTTGTTGTACCGCAGGTTGTCCATATCCTCCTCGATGTTGAGCGCCGCCTGCAACAGGTTGAACTCCTCGTTCTCATATACGACCTTCTTCGTGAGGCCGAAGCAGTTGAGCGGCTTGCCCCGCAGCGAAAAAACCGCCTGCGTACGCACGTCGCGGCTCTTGGTGATCGAACCGGATGCCGAATTACCCTCCGTAATGAAGATCATCGACTCCTCGGCCAGCTCGTTCTTGTCCGTCAGATGTATCTTGCAGTCGCGCAGCTTCTTGTTGTTGAGCGACACCTTCTTGGCCGTTTCGCGGGCTTTCTTCTGAATACCGGAGATCGCCTTGCGCTCCTTCTCGTTCTCGACGATCTTCTTTTGCAGAATCTGGGCCGTCTCGGAGTGCTTGTGCAGGTAGTCGTCCAAGTGCTTGGCCAGAAAATCGACGATGAAGTTGCGCAGCGGAACCCCCGGTTCGATCTCCTTCGAGCCCAGTTTGATCTTGGTCTGCGACTCGAACACCGGATCGGTCACACGGACCGAAATGGCGGCGATGATCGACGTGCGGATGTCCGAAGGATCGTAATCCTTGTGATAAAACTCCTTGATGGTCTTGGCGATCGCTTCGCGGAAAGCCGCCTGATGCGTACCGCCCTGCGAGGTGTATTGTCCATTGACGAACGAATAGTAACTCTCGCCGTAACCCGTACCGTGTGCGATGGCCACTTCGATATCCTCGCCCGAAAGGTGGATCGGCGCATAGAGCGGCTCCTCGGTCATGTTCTCGCCCAGAAGGTCCAGCAAGCCGTTCTTCGAAACATAGCTCTGACCGTTGAAACGGAAGGTCAGCCCCAGATTGAGGTAAGTATAGTTGCGAATCATCTGCTCGACGTACTCCAGATTGTAGGAATAGTCGCCGAACACCTCCCGGTCCACACGGAAACTGATAAACGTACCGTTTTTCTCCTGCACGCCGCTCTCCCAGCGGTCGCTCTGCTCGAGCCCCTGCGCGAAAGTCACCGTGCGGGCCTCGCCGTCGCGCACCGAACGGGCGGTAAATTCGCTCGAAAGCATATTGACGGCCTTGACGCCGACTCCGTTCAGTCCGACGGTCTTCTTGAAGGCCGAACCGCCGTACTTGCCGCCGGTATTCATCTCGCTGACGGCCGCAGCGAGGGACTTGAGCGGAATGCCGCGCCCGTAGTCGCGGACAGTCACAATGTCGTCCTCGACCGTCACGTCGATCTGCTTGCCGGCACCCATGATGAACTCATCGACAGAGTTGTCCACCACCTCCTTGATCAGGACGTAAATGCCGTCGTCGGCCTGCGAGCCGTCGCCCAGCTTGCCGATATACATACCCGGCCTCAACCGGATGTGCTCCCTCGGCGAGAGGGTCACGATGGCATCGTCGCCATAGCTGTTGCTGGTGTTATCTATCTTTTTATCGAACATAATCGTTTATTTCTGTTTCCTGATTTCGGCGAGCCTTACGCACATCGAAGCCCGCACCTGCTCCATCAGCTCCTTCGGATCGGCAGCGGCGACCCGTTCGGCGCTCACCGGCGGCAGAATACTTACCGTCAATTTATTGCGCCAGTTGAACATCCCGTTGCGGCCGATCATCGTGGTCGTACCGTCGAGCACCACAGGCAGAATTTCAACGCCCGCCTCGCGCGCCAGCGTGAAAGCCCCCGCCTTGAAACGATGGATTTCGCCGTCGTGCGAACGCGTGCCCTCCGGAAAGATCGCCACCGAAGCCCCGCGCGAAAGCCACAGCTTTCCGTCGCGGATCACCTTCTCCATCGCGGCCGTAGCATGTCCCCGGTTGATGCAGATATCCCCGTGCAGCAAAAGGAACTGGCCGAAAAACGGCACCTTGAAAACTTCCCGCTTGGAAACCCACCGGAAGTTGAGCGGTACGAAATAGAGGGTCGGAATATCCAGGCCGGCCTGGTGATTGACCACGATAACGTACGGTTTGCGACGGTCGATATACTCCCTGCCGGTAACCCGGAACTTCCACAGAGGCGGAACTGCATAGAAAATACGGACCAGTATCCGGGACAGTTCGTGCACGATCCTCCGGGATTTGTCGAAAGGCCACGTCAAAAGCAACGCCACGGCGGACAATACCAGAAAAAAAGTGCAGATAACGAACAGGAAAAGGTAGAATAAAACGCTTAACATAAGGTATGGTCACAATTATCCACGATAATTCAAGGAACAAAAGTACAAAAATTTATCGGGTATTTTAACCGCGATCCCCGAAATTTTTATCAATACCTCCCTGCGGCAAAAAAGGGTTCGCCCCACAGCCGGATACCCCGGAAAACGGACACTCCCCCGCTCCAACCGCTCCCCGGGCAAGATCCGAAAATCGGTACGCATCTTGTAAGAATCGGGCAATAATTATCATCGGATATGCATGCATTAACCATTATTTCGGCCATTTTTGTCATATCGGGAGTGCTCGCAGCCATGCTGATAGCTCTCGACCTCAGACGACGTCCCCAGCCTATGAGAATCATGGACAGCGTATGGGTACTCACCGGATTATGGGCCGCACCGTTGGGGCTATGGGCTTACCTCCTGCTCGGAAGGGTGAAACCCAACAGCCGTAACACCCTGCCGCCCGAACCTGCACACCACATGCGATTAAGACTTCCGGACAAACGCGAACCGACGGAAAGAACACCCGATATGGTGATGCGACTGCCCCACGACCATATACCGCAAAACGGGTCCATGAAATTGACAACCGCATCGGAACAAGGTATGCAAACCGACATTTCGGGACCGAACGCATATTCGAAAAGGGGGATCGGATCGGGTCCATATATAAAAAATACGAACAAGGGGCCGGATTCAACGATGGCCGAAACGGACTGCTACCCGAAATGGCGATCGGTGGTTCTCTCTACGCTCCACTGCGGAGCCGGATGCACCCTGGCCGATCTGACAGGCGAATGGTTCACCTGGATCGTCCCGATTTCGATAGGCGGCAGCCTGATACTCGGAAGCTGGGTTCTGGATTACCTGCTGGCTCTGGTCTTCGGCATCGGTTTTCAGTATGCCGCGATCCGAAGCATGCACCGCATCTCCCCGGGTGAAGCGCTTATGAAAGCCGGCGAAGCAGACTTCCTGTCACTCACGGCATGGCAGGCGGGTATGTATGGCTGGATGAACCTCGTATTTTTGATATTCTTCTCCGGTGACACGTTGCCCCGAACAGGGTGGACCTTCTGGTTTATGATGCAGATAGCCATGCTGTGCGGATTCTTCGCAGCACTTCCGGTCAATCGGATGCTGATCCGGGAAGGAGTCAAGCGCACGATGTAACTTCTGCCGCGAGCGATTCCGCCGGAAACGGGATCTTCATACCTCGAACCCGTATAACCCCGAAAACCAGACCAGAAAAACCCGAAACGCGGATATTCCGAAACTTTCACGACCATCCGCAGGCTCTTCACATAACGCGATGCGGCGATCTTCTTAGATCGCCGCATCGTCGTTCACAGCCCGGAATATCAGAACTTCACCTCCGGTACGGTCTGCGCACCTTCCTCGGCCGCAAAATAGGCTTTCTGATCGAAGCCGAACATGCCCGCGATCAGGTTGGCAGGGAAACGGCGAATCGTCACATTATACTGCCGGGTCGCATCGTTGAAGCGTGTGCGGGCCACGGCGATCCGGTTTTCCGTTCCTTCCAGTTGGGCTTGCAGCTCCAGGAAATTCTGGTTGGCCTTCAAGTCGGGATATTGCTCCGCAACGGCGATCAGACGTCCCAGAGCCGATCCCACCTTCTGCTGCGCCTGCTGAAACTCGGCCAGCTTCTCGGGCGTCAGGTCCGCTGCATCCAGTTTGAACGACATGGCCTGGGCACGGGCTTCGACCACCTCGGTAAAAGTAGCCTGCTCATGCGCGGCATAGCCCTTGACGGTATTGACCAAATTGGGGATCAGGTCGGAACGACGCTGGTACTGCGCCTCGACATCGGCCCAGGTCGTATTGACGGACTCCTCGGCCGTGACCATTCTGTTATAGGCCGAACAGGAGCCGCTGATGAACAGCACCACGAGTACGACCACTACGATCCAGATAACTTTTTTCATTTTTTTCTATCGTTTTTTAAGTGAATTTCCAAATTTACCAACGGGAACCGGCACCACCGCCGCCGAAGCTGCCGCCGCCGAAACCTCCACCGAAGCCGCCGCCCGAACCGTGTCCGCCGCCGAAACCTCCGATCCACATGCCGCCGCCCCTGCGGTGGTTGTTGTTATCGCTGCGCGCACTTCGGGACTGCCGCTTCACGACGAAACCGCATTTGCCGCAACGGTAAGTGTCTTCGAACAGATTATAATGATCCGTCTGCCCGACAAGGTTCCGCGATTGCAGCACCAACGCGAAAGCACGACACCGGGGACAACGTCTGGAACGGTAGAATCCGACCAGCATGACGCCCAGCGGCACGAAGACGACCAGAAAGACGATCAGGAAAACCGCCCACGCCGGCAAATCGTCCGTTGCCCGGAAATCGTCGTTGCCGCCCGAATCGAGCTCGCTGCCCTCAAGCACCGATGCCACGGCACGCAGCCCCGCCACCATGCCGGCGCTGTAATCTCCCTCCCGGAAATACGGCAGCATGTAACGCATCTGGATCCGCTTGCAAAGTGCATCGGGCAAGACGCCTTCCAGTCCCGGTCCGGTCACGAACCGCACTTCCCGGCGATCGACGACCAAGAGAATGCCCAGTCCGTTGTCCGAATCGGCGCGGCCGACACCCCATTGGAAAAAAAGCGTATGGGCGAAGGAGAAAAGATCATCTCCGCGAATATCCTCCACAGCGACCACGGCGACCTGGGCCAACGCCCGATGCCTGAGCGAATAGCAAAGCGAGTCGATCTCGGCGACTGCCGAAGGGGAAAGAACCCCGTCGGGATTCGACGTGAACCGATAACGGTTGCCGACCTGCACGTTGGGAATCTCCTCCACACCGTACGGCCGGGCTGCCGAACCCAGAAGCGGGAACAGCATTCCGAGGCAAAATATCGTCAGAATTATTTTTTTCATCGTCCTACTAAACCTACTAATGCAACTTATATTATATGCGCATTTCCGAAACCGGGAAGCCATTGCCGCTTCGCAAAACGGCCTCCCCGTCGCCGGCAAATGTACGAAAAAATCCGGCCTATCTACATCGGCCGTGTCAAAATCCGGAAGCTCCAGCCCGGCATCCGCTCATCGACATGCGAGCAGAGCTGTACGCGTTCGCCCGTCAGGGCGTCCGCATAGCCTCCGGCGTAGATTCCCGTATCGAAATCGGCATGTACTTCATAAGGCGATACGTTCAACAGGGCGACTACCCGATTTTCCGGAGTTTCCCTCACGAAAGTCAGCAGGCAATCCTCGGCATTGTTGCGGATTTCGACGAAGGAGCCGCCCCGCTCCCCGGAAGCGAGAGCCGGAG
>ERZ1027215.842-NODE-842-length-10413-cov-8.378258_pt1 | contig 10413 bp, 5 predicted proteins | sample MGYA00519481_ERZ1027215 | MGnify/ENA primary metagenome ERZ1027215 (study PRJEB26926, sample SAMN06164487) | human gut metagenome | biome: ENVO:00009003; feature: ENVO:2100002; material: ENVO:00002003 | host: Homo sapiens | place: USA | collected 2012 ... | reverse complement strand
GATACATATGGTATCTCATGATATAAAATATCGTCAAGCTTTGCAACAGCATCATACGTAGTCTGTATTTTGCCCATCTGCAAAAGCTTCTCAGCACTCTTGTAGCCTAAAAGCAGTGTGGTAAACGTGCCAATAGACATGCTTAGGTGATACTGCGGCTTTTTGTCGGTGAGAGCACAGTGCCCTTTCTCAAAATCAATGACGAATGTGCCATTGTTCCACGGAAGAAGGTCATCTGCTATCTCAAAGCTAAAGCAGCCGCTTGGACCATCCGGGTCACAGTTGTACTGTGAAATAAACTGCGCCACATCGATGATTCTGCCCATGGCGTATGGTCTGATCGTCTCCTTTATATCACTGTCGTCGAGTTCAAAAGCGATAGGCTCGCTGTAATAGTTGTTGCCTCTGACCTCATCTATCATGGAATCGTGGGCATGAATGTATTCCCACAGGCCAAGCTGTGCCTCACGGTTTAAGTAGATGAGCTCCTTGATGTGCATGACATCGGAGCTGATAAGATACACCATATAGCCACACGGTTCATCATCCTCGTTGTAGTAGATGGCGACCATCGTATCATCCTCATCCCAGCGGAAGTACTCCTCCCAAGCCAGATTGTTTCTGTACAGACAGCCGTGCGTCTTTGCAGCAAAGTGAGTATGAAGCTTCTTAAACTGCTCGTCATCCCACTGCACACGGCGCACATAGCCCGGCTCCTTAAGCTTTGTGGGAATCTGTCTGTCCTTTATCACATATGTCATCTTGTTTGAGATAATCTCCCAGCCAAGTCCTCTGTAAAGAGGTATGGAGTATGGGTACAAAAGAGCAAACGACTTGTTGCTGTCGCGCATTCTCGTAAGACTCTTTCTCATGAGCTTTTTCATGAGACCATGACCGGTGTACTCAGGATACGTGCAAACACTTGTGACAAAGCCCACCTCGTAGCGCTCGCCGTATATATTCATATCGAGCGGATATACAGCAAACTGAGCCACAAGCTCCTCTTTTTTGTCTATGATATTGAAGCAGCCGAGCACATCAGCTCTCTCAAGCACCGGAAACTTCGACTGCTTGATTTCGTCATCCTTCCAGCCTGTCTCGGCAAGGTCTGCCTCTGTCACCTGAAAAGCATAACGAAGCAGTGCATTGTACTCCTCCGCATCATCCTTTGTCAGTACTCTTATCTTAAATTCATCTGATTTAAAAGAATGCATAGTGTCCTTTCTCGCCTGTCTTTACTGTATACATCAGATCGTCCGCCTTTTTAATGAGCTCGGTAATCTGACTCTCACTGGTAACATTTCTCTCATATGAAATACCGATGGAGCAGGTGATATTCTTCTCCTCATTAAACTCTACGTCATGGTTGAGATATTTCTTTATCTGCCTGCTGAAGCCGTCTGCCTCTGCAATTCTCGCATAGATATCCTTTGCGATATTCTCAAGCTCGTATCTGGCACATGACTCAATGACTATGATGAACTCATCACCGCCATATCTGCTCACAAAGCCTCTGTCCTTAGCAACTTCCTTGAACACAAAGGCCATCTCCTTAAGTATCAGATCTCCTACATCATGACCATACGTATCATTATAATGCTTGAAATTGTCCAGGTCAATAAACATAAGACCCACATCCATGCCACCGGATGTAACACTTATGCGCTTTTCAAGCTTTTCAATCTCCTGATACATACCTGCTCTGTTATAGATACCGGTAAGCATGTCAGTGATAGCTGCCTGCTTCAGCCTCTTGTTCATCTCATTGGCCTTCTCATTTGCCTCAATACGGGCAATGGAATACTCAAGCTCTCTGAATAACAGCTTGAAAATGCTCAGATCATCCTCATTGAGCATGTATCGCTCGATTGAGCCATGCCAGTTGTCCTTCATGCGCACATATGCTATGAGTACACTTGAAAGTGCATCATTCTTGATAAAAGGCACTGCGACAAATGAGCATACATCATCCACGCCGAAATACGAGATGACATTTTCATACTCGTAGAAGCCCTCTGCAATCTTTGATGTGGCAATGCCCTCCGGATAGTCTATCATGATATCACATATGCCCTTTATAACCTCATCTGTCATATCACAGCCCGTATCATTATAAAGCACCTGTGGCTCCTTCGCGTGCAGATCTATGATCAGCGCACAGTCAAGACTGAAATGATTGATGAAATTGCTCATGGCATTTTCAATCATGGTGTCCTTCTTCTGGTCATTGACATCGATAATGGTCTGCCATATGGAAATAAACTCCATCTGACGCTTTGAGCCCTGATAATCCTTTTCGAGCCCATGCTGCTTTACAAGCATATTAATCTGCCGCTCATTGATATGGCCATCACTCAGTGACTCTAGGTTGATATTTTTTAACATGTCAAGCGGAGCTGCCTCTGCTATTTCATGCATCCTTTTATTGTGTGCCTCTAAAAGTATTCTCTCATGCTCTATAAGCTCATTTTTGCCGAGCAGCTCAAACAGCTTCATCCTGCTTTCCCTGTATATCGAATATGCAAAAAATTCGTTTCCCTCCGCATTAACGAGATATCTCTCCGCATCCTCAAAACGTAAAAAGGCTTCTTCCTTTTCACCATCGTGCCACAAGAGCATGGCTGATGCAAAGGAGTAAAGGAACATCTCATCATCGCATCTGGAATAGTCATGGACTGCCTCAGTTCTTGTGGTGTCAATTACTCTGTAGATGACATAATTAAGAAACTGCTTGCAGCTGAGCAGATAGCGCTCACAGCTGAATCTGTCACCCGAAAATATAGATGCAAGCGCAAGAAGCGCATATACCTTACTCGTGTTGCACACTCTTAAGCTGTTTAGATGAAGCTTTATAATAGTCTTCATGGCAACTAAAAGTGCATGGACAGCCTCCTTATAATTGCCCTGCATGATATAGTTAAGAGACTTGTTATAATACACCTCAGCTATATCCTCCGGCATCTTCAGGTAATATAACATATTGATTGCAGCATTGTAATAATTGTCAACCAGCTCATTTTTACCCATGGCACTTAAATTGTAGCCTATAGACGTAAGCACTCTCGCAACATATATATTGCCGTGCCCCTTCATGAACTCGTATGTACGGATAACATATAAAAAGGCTATCTCATTGAGACCGCTTGTGCTGGCAAGCATAATAGTCTTCTGATATGCATCATACACAAGCTGCTCATTTCCTATCTCCTTCGCAAGCTCAAGCCCCTTCGTAAAATGCTTTAGTAATGATTCATCATAAAAGGACTGCTTCACCACATCCCGGCTATTGTCGTATGCGTAAATATATATATGTGCCAAATGATTCCTGTAGCCGTGCTTTATGAGCTTTTCTATAATTTCATCACTGACAGGTATATCCTGTACACAGAAGAATATATTGTACCAGCCTGACATCTTTATCATGACTGACAAAAGCTCTGCCTTAAATATCAGTGTGTCATCCTCTGCCAAAACTGCATAGTCATAGGCACTCTTTGCACTGTTTCCGGCCTTCTCAAGCTTGCCCTGATACATATAGCAGGTGCCCTTCATGAAATAATACAGCGAAAGATAATGCTCACTGTCATTTTCCGGTATCAGCGCCTTGTATTCATTCGTGAGCTCAATCGCTTTGGACATCTCTCCAAGTAAAACAGACGTCCTTGCATAGACCATATAAAAGCGGCGCAGGCTTTTCTCATCAATCCATGCATCCTCAAACTTAAGCTTATGCTCTATAATGCGGCAGCCTCTCCTTGCCTGCTCATAATCCAGAAACTCCATAATATTTGATGCTTCCTGGATGCTCTGCTCAAAGTTCATAGTGATATACAGCTCATCATCATTTGTAGTTTTTACGTTATTTTTAAGCGGTCCGGCACTGCCTATATAGTATATGGCGCTCCTGTCCTCAAGCGACTCAACTATACGATCCCACACCTCAACAGTACTGTCAGTACCCTTGACTATGGCATTGACACCTAACACGATACCGATATTGGCGCATGGATTGTCAATCAGATACTTGATGGTCTCAATTGAACTCTTAGACGCCATCTGGAATCTGTTTATCACAATCATCAAAGGCTTCACCTCAGAAAGCTTCTTGAGCATGTCAGCTATGGCCATCGTCATGCGTCTCTGCTCATATGCCACCTCATTTAACAGCACTGTCTCCTCTCTGAAGCACTCACCTGTCTCATAATAGCTGTTTAACACCTGTCTGTGCAGATAGTACACACCGCACTCCTTCTGGAAATCATCAAAGCTTCCGCCTATAAAGCGCCTGTGCATATTGCATATGATGTCCAAAAATGGCTCATAAGCTCCGACCAGCGTATTGTAAGAGAACTCACTGTATGCAAAAAAGACGTTATCCTCATTGCTTTGATAACGTCTTATAACCTCAAGATTTTCAATCGAAAAATCATTGCTATAATTCGCCATTACGATATTTCGAGTCTCTTTTCCTATGCGATTGTAAATCTGCTCGATTACCCCGCTATAATACTTCTCTATCATCTAATTACCCCATCATGTTCCAAAGCCGACACAGTGTATATCAATCCTCCTGTAATCAGGCTTTTCCGAAATAATCCTAAAACCATAGTAGACCAAAACTCCTAAAAAGTCAATCTTTTGACTCAATAATGATAAATTTTCCTCTATGGATATCAATCAGTGCATGATCATCGACTATTTCATTGGATATGCCAAGCGATGTAAACCTGTCAAAGGAATAATCAGTAACAGGATACTTAAAGCCCTTAAGGCTTACCTCATTGTCGTCTGTCAGTGCTATAAGAGATACAAACCTGCCATACTGTGCTGATTTTTCAATGGTTACCGGCTTATCTGCCATCCTTATGCGGTTGTTTGTATCGATAATGCTGATATCAGTTCCACTTTCCAGGCCTATTCCCAAAAGTGAAATATTTCCAAGCACATGGTCTATTCTGCTGCCTGTTGCTCCAAGCAGCACTATGCTTCGTGCTCCCTCGCTTATTGCCAGTCTTATGGCATACTCTGTATCGGTATCATCCTTTATGGGATTGAGCCTGCGTATCTCAGTCTGTCCCTTTCTCTCAAAATACTCCAATGCATTTGTCGTAGTCGAATCGAAATCACCTACAATTATATCAGGTGTGACACCGTTTTCGTACAGAAAATCCATTCCGCTGTCAGCCGCAATGATAGCATCTATTCCGTCAGTCTTTATCTCGTTTAAGCCAAATTCCTTATCTATTTTTCCACCACATACAATCAAATACCGCATTTTATCCACCCTCTCCTTAATAACATATCCACATTTGCTTAAGCCCCGGAAGCATTTCCGTTTTAACCTGCATCTGTTACATCATGATATTCAGAAAACCCTTTACATTTTCTTCTATATCTCCGCTAAACACCGCACTTCCCGCAACAATGATATTGGCTCCTGCCGCAAGCAGTGTCTCAACATTCTCCAGATTGACACCACCGTCCACCTCTATATCAGCCTTGTTTGCGGTTTTCTCAAGAAGCGCCTTTAGGTCGCGCACCTTGTCTACAGTGTACGGAATAAGCTTTTGTCCTCCAAAGCCCGGATTTACCGTCATGATAAGCACCATATCCACCTTAGGGAGCACATACTCTATAGCAGAAAGCGGAGTAGCCGGATTTAATGCTACACCTGCCAGTATGCCCTTTTCCTTTATTGCCTCGATTGTTCTGTCAAGATGCTTGCATGCCTCCGCATGGACTGTGATGATGTCAGCGCCTGCCGCCGCAAAATCATCTATGTATCTGACCGGCTCATCTATCATCAGATGCACATCAAACATGCGCTCTGTGCACTTTCTGATTGTCTTTATGACCGGCAGTCCTATTGATATGCTTGGAACGAAGCTGCCGTCCATAACATCTATATGCACATACTGTGCTCCGGCCTCGTCAAGCTGCTTAAGCTGCTCTCCAAGTATTGAATAATCCGCTGATAAAATTGATGGTGATAAGCAGTTCATGTTTTCCTCCGTTTGATTATGCTTTAAATTAATACTTTTGTCTGTTTTTCAGCTCCTCATACAGAAGCTTATAGTTATCATACCGCACCTGCGATATTTTCCCTTCTGAAAGAGCCTCCTTGACACCGCAGTCCGGCTCATTTATATGACTGCAGCCCTGAAACCTGCAATACGGCTCATATTCTACAAACTCCGGATAACAGGTCCACAGATCCTCCTTTTCAAAGCCCGGCACATCCATCGAGCTAAAGCCCGGTGTATCCATGATATACGTGCCATCCTTTATCGGAATAATCTCAGAATGTCTGGTCGTGTGCTTTCCGCGCTCTATTTTCTCACTTATGTGCCCTGTCTCCATCTGCACATCATCCTGCAGACAGTTGATGATAGATGACTTGCCAACACCTGAGGGGCCTGCAACCGTGGTTGTCCTTCCCTCTAAAACGTGCTTTATCTCATCTATACCCTCGCCGGTTTTCGTGCTGGTAAACATCACTCTGTAGCCTGCCGGCTCGTATATGCTTTTAAGCTCCTGCTGCTTTTGGGGCGTGATTAGATCCTTTTTGTTGAAGCATATGGTGACCGGCACATGCTGGTACTCCATCATACACAAAAACCTATCAAGCAGGTTGAAATTGGGATCCGGCTTTGCGGATGCAAAAATAACCAGGGCCATGTCTATATTGGACACAGCCGGCCTGATAAGTTCGTTTTTCCGTGGCAGTATACGCTCGACATTGCCTATGTGCTTTTCCTCGTCGAGGACTGCTATGTCGACTGTATCGCCTACCAGTGGCTTTATCTTTTGTTTTCTGAAGGTGCCTTTTGCTTTGCACTCGTAGAGAGTGCCGCCTGTGGCAGTTTCTTTTGCTTCTTTGGTTTCTTCTACGTAGACGTAGTAGAAGCCGGCAATTCCTTTAATAATTTTTCCTGTCATGGTTTTCCTTGTGTGCTTTTGTATTTGCAGGAGTCACGCTTTCGGCGGGGTGCATGCCGCGCTTTGAGGTTATGTGGGTGGCGGGGCAGGCATATATTCCTCTAAAAAAATATGAAGCCAGCCCCGGGCTCTCCTACGGACAGGCTATGACTTGCTCTGCCCTGTTCTTTCCTCGGTAGGTTTATGGCACCCCGGGGCAATTCATATTTTTTCCTCGGAACACATGCCTGCCCCGCTTCCTTAGTTTCTCTCCGCGAGTTCAGGTTTTCGTCCGCGGGTTGGTGTGGGAGTGGGGTGCGGATTGCACCACTTCGTGGGTGCTATCCGGTGGCTACAATAAAGACATGTATTGTGTTGCTGTTTTGTGTGCTATATGTGTATTGTGTGTATTTACAAATATGATGGCGATACGGAAAACTTGACGTAGCTGCGCTACGGCTCGTTTTCCTCATGCTCATTTTTTATAATATTAACAATCAATATCATACAAATAGTTATCTAACAGTAACTTCCTTAGTTGCAGTCTTTCCCGATTCTCTATTTTCAGTTCCATCTTCATTTGTCGTAACTAAATCATATGTCCATTTTACTGTTGCAATTGCTGATGAACCATCAATTGTTCCAGATACTGTAACCGAAGCACCCGTTACATTACCAGAAGCATATTCTTTCTCATCATCATGCAGACTATATGTTCCTGATATATTTTCTGCTTTTGCACCCTCTGGTATATCCAATGACAATGTCGTTGAAACCTTCTTTGAAACCTGCTGCTTTCCCTTACTGAGTGTAAGTGTGATTGTGGTGCCTGCGGCTACGGTTTCGCCGGATTTGGTCTGGCTGATTACGCTGCCGGCTGGTACTGTGTCGCTGTACTGGGAGTCAGCATAGGTATACTTGAGCCCTGCTCCTGCGAGGGCGCTTTCTGCATGTGACTGTGAGGCACCTACTACGTTTGGCACGGTGATTGGCTTCTGGCCCGGTGAGAGGGTGACTGTTACTGTGCTGCCCTTTGCGGCCTGTTTCTTTGCTGATGGTGACTGTGCTGTTACTACATCTGCTGCTACACTGTCATTGTAATCTCCATACTCGAAGGTGACACTAAAGCCTGCTGACTCGAGTGTACTCTTTGCTGAGCTCTTGGTCTTTCCGATTACACTTGGTATCTTGACCATCTCTGATGTACTATCACCTTTTCCTGCGATAACTACATTAATCTGTGAACCACGCTTTACTGTATCTCCGGCCTTGACATCCTGCTCAAGGATCGTGCCATCCTTTTCATCTGACTGCTTTGTCTCAAATGCAAATACTGTGAGGTCAAGCTTTAAGCGGTCTACTGCCTTCTGAGCATCCTCCACTGACATGCCTCTGATGTCAATCATCTGGCCCTCTGTCTCAGTCTGTGTCTCTGACTCTGATTCAGACTCGGTCTGTGTCTGTGACTCTGTCTGCTGTGACTCTGAGTTCTTTTTGCCGCCAAACTTAAACACTCCTGCCACTGAAAGTGCAAGATATATGATAACTATTACAATGATTACGGCTGTTACTATACCCATGATTGTGATTGCTTTATCCATCTTTGGATTTAAAAGCTTGCCGTCATCATCATCATCATCGTCTTCGTCTTCTTCGTCATCATCGTCGTCTAAGAGTGACTCATCATATTCATCATCATCGTCTTCATCGTCAGCATACTCATCACCATTATCTGCATCGATATCATCATCGTTTAAGTCCTCTGCGACACCTCTGCCCTCTTTTATCTTGTCAAGCTCCTCCGGGCTTATAACCTTGGTCTTGCCACCGTCAACGAGTGGTGCTATTGTGACGAAATCCTCATCAGGATGCGCAAGAGAGCGCCTTATGTCTGTGAGAAGCTCCTCAATAGTCTGGTATCTGCGGTCCGGTGTCTTTTGTGTACACTTTAAGATGATTTTCTCAAAGCTGATTGGCAGATCCGGTGCGTAGATGCTTGGCCTTGCAATCTCCTCCTGTAGGTGCTGCAGTGCAACTGCCACTGTGGTATCACCGTCAAACGGCACACGGCCTGTAACCATCTCAAACATTACGATTCCCAGTGAGTAAATATCACTTCTGCCATCGACGAAGCCGTTTCTTGCCTGCTCCGGAGATGCATAGTGTACTGAGCCCATCACATCTGAGCTTATTGTATTTGAAGATGTAGCCTTTGCAATTCCAAAGTCTGTCACCTTTACCTTGCCATCTGTAGAAATAATGATATTCTGCGGCTTGATATCACGGTGAATGATATTTTTATTGTGAGCGGCCTCTATGCCCCTTGCCACCTGGATTGCAATACTTGCAGACTCCTTGAATGACAGCTGGCCCTTTTTCTCGATATAAGTCTTAAGTGTGATACCCTCGACATACTCCATGACAATGTAGTACAGACCATTCTCGCTGCCTACATCATAGATATTTACGATATTTGGATGCTCAAGTCCTGCTGCTGACTGTGCCTCAGCACGGAACTTGGTCACAAATGAACTATCCTCCGAAAACTCCTGCTTTAAAACCTTTATAGCTACAAAACGGCTCAGTATATGGTCTTTTGCCTTGTATACATCAGACATGCCGCCTGCGCCAACCTTGCTTAGGATCTCATATCGATCCGATAAAAAACTTCCTATCTCTAACATCTGTTATTACCTCGTCTTAAAATGGTTTAATAATCATTACAGTGATATTATCGCGGCCACCGTTTGCATTGGCCATGGCGACAAGCTGTGACGCTGCTGTCTCGATATTATCATTTTGCCTAATAGTATCGCATATTTCTTTATCTCTCACCATATTGGTAAGTCCGTCTGTACACAGAAGAATCCTGTCGTCCTCACATAGCTCGACCTCAAAAAAATCTGCCTCCACATGATCTGCTGCCCCGACAGCTCTCGTGATGATATTCTTGTCCGGATGAACTCTCGCCTCGTCGGCATTTATCTCACCCATCCTGACCATCTCATCAACCAGTGAATGATCCCTGGTAATTTGTCTGATCTGCTCTGTGCCACCTACAATATAAAGCCTGCTGTCACCTATATTGGCCACAAAAAGCTTGTTTCCTATAATAGTTCCTACGACTAAGGTGGTACCCATTCCACGCTTAGCTTCATCCTCACGAGACTCAGCCACCAAAAGCTCATTTGCCTTGTTGATAGCCTCTTTGATGATGGATACCGGTTCATCCCCGGCATTTCTCGATACCGATGCAACCACACGCTCTATAGTGTATCTGGAAGCATAGTCACCGGCTTTGTGTCCTCCCATTCCATCTGCTACGATGAAAAGATTCGGAAGATTTCCTACTGCAGTGTCAGACGAGAAATAAAAATCCTGATTCATCTCACGAATAGCACCTGCATCCGTAATGGAAAACGTCTTCATCTAGTTTATTCCTCTCTCTTTATCTATATGCTTCTTGCGAAGCTGTCCACAGGCACCGTCTATATC
>ERZ1027215.838-NODE-838-length-10439-cov-7.917469_pt1 | contig 10439 bp, 8 predicted proteins | sample MGYA00519481_ERZ1027215 | MGnify/ENA primary metagenome ERZ1027215 (study PRJEB26926, sample SAMN06164487) | human gut metagenome | biome: ENVO:00009003; feature: ENVO:2100002; material: ENVO:00002003 | host: Homo sapiens | place: USA | collected 2012 ... | reverse complement strand
ACAAGCTCGACCTGCTCGGCGGCCCGACGATCGAAAACGGCACCATGCGCTACCGCCTGAGCGATATGCTGCGCTATCTCGCGGCAGGCGCGGACGTCGTGCTCGACGAGGGCAACACCATCAAGCCCGAGTGCGCCGACGTGCTCCACTCGCTGACCGACGCCGCGCGCCAGATCCAGGTGCCCGGCTACGGGCTCGTGCAGATGCACCCGCACTCGGCGTTCACGATCACGATGAACGAGGACTATGCCGGCACGAACTTCATGAACGAGGCGACGATCGACCGCTTCACGCCCATCCACATCGCCGAGCCGGAGAGCATCGTCGATGTGCTGCACCGCGTCGTGCCCGAGGCGAGCGCCGCCAGCCTGAATATCTGCGACTATGTTTACTGTGCCATCCGCGACCGCATCCGCAGCGCCGGCGGGCTCGAGCCGGACGCGATGACGATCCGCGGCTTTATTGACGCCCTGCGCGCGGAGCCCCTGCTGGGCCTGCGCTGGGGTCTGCTCGACAACGTGGCCTCCAAGCCGCAGGACGCCTACACCCGCCTCCAGCTGACCGAGCTCATTGAGAGCATGGTGCCGCAGGATGGACGGATTTGACGCCGCGCTGGCGCGCTACCGGGCGTTTCTGGCGCATGATCCCATCACGCCGCTGCTCCGGCGCAGCCTCGCACTGCTCGTCCCGGGGAATATCCGGGTCGATACCGTCACGGCGGACGATCGTCTGCGCTGCACGACGGACGGCACGGCCGTCACCGTCGGCGGGGCGGAATATCTGCTGCGCACGGATTTTGACGCCCGCCACTGGACGGCCGCGCTGCGCGTGCTGCTCGCGCGCGAGATCCAGCACGACAGCAGCTCCGACCGGGACGTCTGCGCGGCGTTCGCGGCGGATGCCGGCGCATATTTTCACGCGCACTATGCCCTCGCGCCCGAGACCGGGGCGCTGCTCGGGCACCGGATACTGAACATTCTGGAGCAGGCGCGCACGGATAACATCCTCTGCCGCCGCTTTCCCGGCTATCTGCCGCTGCTGCGCTTCGTGTGTTATGCGCAGCTCGAGGCGGCCGCACCCGGCAGCGCGCTCGCGGCGCTGCTCGATGAGCTGGAGGCTTTTGCGCTCACGGGCATCCCGTGTGGGACTCCGGCGCTCGCCGCCGTCCGGGCCGAGGTGGAGGCGGCGATCCTTGCGCCGTCGGCCGCCGCGTGCGCGGACATTGGCCGGCAGATCCTCGCGGCGCTCGCGCCGGAGCTGGCGCGCCTGTGCGGCATCGCGGATGCTGATGCGCTCGCGCGCATCGCATCGCAGCTCGTGGACTATGCCTTCAGCGAGGGCGACCGCGCGGAAGCCTTCGGCGACGGCTGCGACAGCCGCCTCCGCCTGCGCAGTGAGGCGCAGGACGCGGCGCGCCAGGGCCCGTCTGCCGACGGGGAGGACGCCGATCTTGAAAAAGGCGACAGCGCAGCCGGCGGCAGCGGCGACAACTCCGAGCGCCACGGCGACATGAGCGGCAGCCTCGCCAGTCAGGAGGCCAAGCCGAGCGGCTCAGCCGGGACAAACGGCAGGGAGGACCGCGGCCGATCGTCCAGCGTCGGCCGCAGCGGCAATCACGGCCAGAGCGGGGCGACCGCCACCACGTCGGACACGGTGTCTGCTGCGCAGAAGGCGGCCTCCGGCGGGCCGGAGAGCCTGCGCGAAGTGCTCGGCACGGGCTGGGGCGTGCACCGCGGCTTTGCGCTCAGCGCGGCCGAGACGGACGCCATGCTCGCCGCGGCGGAAAAAGCGCTCACACGCGAGCGGGCGCTCGAGCAGCAGCTGCATGTCTCCGGCCCGCGTGCTGCCCGGCTCGACGCCGGGGAGCGGCAGGGGCTGGCCGAGCGGTATGCCGGCCTGACGTTTACGGAGACGTATATCACGCCGGGTGGCGGGCGGCTGCCGCCCGCATTTGCCGAGCGGGCAAAGGCGCTGCACCACCGGCTCGACAAACTCCTGCGCCAGCAGCGCGAACGCAGCGCCAGCCAGCGCACCGGCGCGCTCTCGCAGCGCGAGCTGTGGAAGATCCCGCTCGATGCCAAGGACGTTTTTCGCCGCAAAGCACCGCCGTCCAAGCGCGAGACGGCGTTTTACCTGCTCATCGACCGCAGCGGCAGCATGGGCGCCGGTATTGGCGACGGGACATCCAAGCTCTTCACGGCGCTGGCCACGGCGGCCGTGCTCGAGGAGGCACTCAAGGGCATCGCCTATACGAAGATCGTCGCCTTTGACGGCGGCACGAACGCCGTGGAGCACTGCGTCATCAAGGATTTCGACCAGAAGGAGATCGGCAGCCGCTGCATCGATGCCATGGAGCAGATCGCCGCCGGCAACGGCAACAAGGACGGTTATTCCATCCGCGCCGCCGCGCTGGATCTGGCCAAGCGCACCGAGCGCCGCAAGATCCTCATGGTGCTCTCCGACGGGCTGCCGTCCGGCTATTTCAGCGAGGCGGAGGCGATCGACGACGTGCGCACGGCCGTGCAGGCGGCGCGCCGCCGGGGGCTGCTCGTCATCCCAATCATTTACACTGCGCGCACGGACGAGAACGTGGATGCTTACCGCCGTATGTATGAAAAGAGCATGATCTTTGCCGATTCCGTGGGCATGCTCGGCGAGTTTGAGCGCCTGCTCATGAAGCTGGTGCGCTGAGCGGCAACCGGGTGTGGAATCGCTTGACAAGCCCGGCGCGGTGTGCTATGATGCTTTCTCGTTAAAAGGGAGTAGTTACAAATGCATGACCAACAATCTCCCGGCATCCGCCGGTGGTCATGCGCCTATTGTGATAGGTAATGAGACTTTTAGCACATCATATTTATGATCGTGCCGAAAGTCTCATTTTTTTGCGCGATCACGAAGGAGAATGCGTTATGAACCTCGATTTTACCGGCAGTACCCTCTTTCTTGTCCTGCTGCTGTTCGCGGCGGGCCTTGTGTGCATCATCAAGGGCGGCGACATTTTTGTCGACGCCGCCACGTGGATCGCGGAGGCCTCCGGCATCCCAAAATTCATCATCGGCGCGACCGTTGTGAGCTTTGCCACGACGCTGCCGGAGATGCTTGTGTCCGTCTTTTCCGCGCTGGAGGGCAATGCGGACATCGCCATCGGCAACGCCGTCGGCTCGGTGACGGCCAATACCGGCCTGATCATGTGCCTGTCGCTGATCTGCATGGAGTGCACCATGCCGCGGCGGCAGTATGCGGTCAAGGCGGTGCTGCTGCTCGCGGCGATCGCGGTTCTGTTTGGCTTCACGCGCGACGGGCAGTTGTCCATCCTTGAGAGCGTTTTGATCCTTGTCATTTTTGTGTGCTTTATTGCCGAGAGCCTTGTCGCTGCGCGGCGTGAGCAGTCGCTTGAGGCCCCGGAGCAGGATGCCCGCCCCAAGACGGACGGCCGGACGGTCGCGCTCAATATCGGCAAGTTTGTGTTTGGCGCTGCGGCCATTGTGCTTGGTGCGCAGCTGCTGATCGACAACGGCACCGCGCTCGCACAGATGATCGGTGTGCCGGATGCCATCATCGGCGCGACCATGATCGCCATCGGCACGTCGCTGCCGGAGCTCGTGACGACCATCACCGCCATCCGCAAAAAGCAGTCGTCCCTGTCGGTGGGCAACATCATCGGCGCGAACATCATGGATCTCACGCTTATCATGCCGCTGTGCGCGCTCATCCTCGGCAAGCCGCTGCCGGTCGAGCGGCAGGGCATGCTGCTGGATATTCCGGCGTGTCTTGTCGTGTGCGCAGGTACGCTCATCCCGGCGCTCGTGCAGGGCAGGTTCAAGCGCTGGGTCGGCTTTTTCATCGGCGGACTGTATATCGCGTATCTTGTCATCATGTTCACGTGCTTCGGTGCGTAAAAAACCGGCGCCGGTCTCCGAGCAGAGACCGGCGTCGCTGTTTATTCTGTGAACGCCGCGCAGATGCGGCGGGGAATGCAGGACGTGTTTATCTGCTTGCGGGGAGAGATACTTGAAACCGGCGTGACCGGAGAATATAATGCTTCTTGTAAATGTAAATGATTAGAAAGAGATTTGGAGGCTATATATGGCGAGCATGTCAAGGTGCATTGTGTGTAAGAAGTGCAAGTTTCCGCAACTCAAGTGTGAGATTTATGCAAATGGTATACCGCACGATGTTGTAAATGAAATCACCGACTGTAAACACTATGAGCGGAGGCCTTTCACAAATCCATCAGGGGATGATCTGCCGATCGCAAAGGGCAGGTGAATCAAGCGCCCTGCAGATATTTCGGAAGATGCGAAGGCACTATCTGATAGAGTTGCTGATGAGGAAAAATGATTTGTATAGATTATCCATGTGACGGGTGTATCCACCAACGAGAGAATATTGACGGATGGAAATGCGCCTGTGACGCATTCCCCGATGGAATACCTGTTGATTATATGCTTAAATCAGATCCGAGCAAGCAGAAAGAATGCAATAACGGCATAGGCTACGAGAAAAAGAGAAATGAGTAATCAAGCGCCGTGCATCCGCATGGTGCTTTTTCGCATCCGGCGGAAGGCGGACGGCAGCAAAAAAACCCCGGGAGCCGAAGCTCTCGGGGTTTTGGTGCGCGAGGCGGGACTTGAACCCGCACGTCCGGAGTGGACACTAGAACCTGAATCTAGCGAGTCTGCCAATTCCACCACTCGCGCATAAGCTTTGTCGTTCAAAGCCTGTTTAATATAGCATTTCGCGTGCGGATTGTCAAGCGTATTTTCCGCAACTACCAGAAAAAATCGCAACGTGTGTCGAAAACGTGAATTTTTTCCGCTCCGGGTGTTCAAATCCGGCGGTATCTGGTATACTATACCGATGAAAAAATGAGACCCGGCCATGCCGGGAACGGAGTTGTGATCAAAATGGATTTGAACCGTGCTGCACTCAAAGCAGACGCCCGCCGGCGCGCCGCCGGCTATCACCCGAGCCCGATCCTCGCGGCGCTGATCGTTTTTGCTCTGGGGCTGCTCATCTCGACGCTCTCGTCGTACCTGATGGGCGCCGACCGCCTGACTACGGCGCTGACGAACGCCGCGCAGTTCGGCGCCGAGGCCGTCGAGCAGGCATACATCAGCTTCTTTGAGCACTACAGTGTGTCCGCCGTCGCGGTCGTGCTCGTTGTCGCGCTCGAGATCATGAGCTATATAGTCAGCGTTGGCTTTGTGATCTTCTCACTGCACGTCAGCCGGGACGAAACCGCCGAGATCGGCAACCTCTTTGACGGGTTCGGCATCTTCTTCCGCGCGCTGTGGCTTGCCATTTTGCAGGGGCTGTTTGTGTTTCTGTGGAGCCTGCTGCTGTTCGTGCCGGGCATCGTCGCGGCCTACCGCTACCGGCAGGCGATCTACCTGCTGCTCGACCATCCGGAGAAGTCTGCCTGGCAGTGCCTGCGCGAGAGCGGAGCGCTCATGCGCGGCCACAAGTGGGAGCTGTTCGTGCTGGACCTGAGCTTCCTCGGCTGGATGCTGCTGAGCGCCATGTTTGCGCCCGTGACGATCTGGCTCGATCCGTATCGCGCCATCACGAATGCAAACTATTATAACCGGCTCGTCGGCGCACAGGGCGGCCCGCGCATTTACGAGGGTTCGTTCACCGATATCCCGAACGATCCGCAGTCCTGATGCCTTTTTGCCCTGCCGCACCCCGCCTGCCGCGTGCAGGCGGGGTGTTTTGCGTTGACAAGCCGGGGCTGTGCGGTATAATCTAAAGAGAATTCCGAGGAAAACGAGGTGCACGGATGCAGACAGCAAACGACGGCCGCCCGCAGGCGATGATCGCCATGAGCGGCGGCGTGGATTCGAGCGTGGCGGCATACCTGATGCAGCAGGCGGGTTACGACTGCATGGGCGTGACCATGAAGTTGTATGAAAACGAGGACGCCGGCGTGCCGCGCGGCCACACCTGCTGCACGCTCGACGACGTGGAGGATGCCCGCCGCGTGGCCTATGCGCTGGGCATGCCGTACTATGTCTTTAATTATAAGGATGCGTTTCGTGAGCAGGTCATGGCGCGCTTTGCCGCGGCCTATCAGCACGGGGCGACGCCGAACCCCTGCCTGGACTGCAACCGGTATCTGAAGTTCGGCCTGCTGGAGACACGCGCCCGCGCGCTCGGGTGCGACGTGCTGGCGACCGGGCACTATGCCCGCATCGAGCAGCTGCCGGACGGGCGCTACACGCTCAAAAAGGCCGTGGACGCCACAAAGGATCAGAGCTATGTGCTCGCCTGGCTCACGCAGGAGCAGCTCGCGCACACGCGCTTTCCGCTCGGCGGTCTGCACAAGACCGAGGCACGGGAGATCGCCGAGGCGCATGGCTTCTGCAACGCGCACAAGCACGACAGTCAGGACATCTGCTTTGTGCCGGACGGTGACTATGCCGCCGCGGTCGAGCGGCTGACCGGCGCGCACAGCGAGCCCGGCCGCTTCGTGGACACGCAGGGCAAGGTGCTTGGAACGCACCGCGGCATCATCCACTATACGATCGGCCAGCGCCGCGGGCTCGGCATCGCGGCCGAGACGCCGCTGTACGTCTGCGGCATCGATGTGCCGCGCAACGAGGTCGTGCTCGGGCGCAATGACGATCTGTTTTCGACCGAGCTGGATGCGAGCGGCTGCAACTGGATCTCCGGCGACGTGCCGGACGTGCCGCTGCACGTGACGGCCCGCATCCGCTACCGGCAGCCGGAGCAGCCGTGCACCGTCACGGCCACGGGGCCGGACACGGTGCACGTGTCGTTTGAGACCCCACAGCGCGCCATCACGCGCGGCCAGGCCGTCGTGTTCTACGGCGGGGACACGGTGCTCGGCGGCGGCACGATCGACTGAACTGTGATTTTTGGAAGGGAGGCGCGGCCGTGTCCGTGACGCTCTATCTTGCGATCCCCTGTTATAACGAGGAGACGGTCCTGCCGGAGACGGCGCGCCGCCTGCGGGAGAAATTCACCGCCCTGCGCGCCGCCGGGACGATCGGCCCCATGAGCCGCATCTGCTTCATCGACGACGGCTCGAAGGATGCCACCTGGCAGCTCATTTCCGACCTGCATGCGCGCGATCCGGTCTTTTCCGGTATCCGCCTGTCGCGCAACCGCGGCCACCAGAACGCGCTGCTGTGCGGCCTGATGACGCTGCGGAATCGCGCCGACTGCGTCATTTCCATGGACGCCGATCTGCAGGACGACATTGATGCCATCGATGCCATGCTCACGGCCTTTCAGAACGGGAATGATATCGTCTACGGCGTGCGCGCCAGCCGGAAGCAGGACTCTGCCTTCAAGCGCGCCACCGCGCAGGGGTATTACCGCCTGCTGCGCGCACTCGGCGCGGACGTGGTGTATAACCACGCCGACTACCGGCTCATGAGCCGCCGCGCGCTCGACGCACTCGCGGAGTATAAAGAAGTCAATCTGTTCCTGCGCGGACTCGTGCCGCTCGTGGGCTACCCGAGCACGGTCGTGTATTACGAGCGCGGCAAGCGCTTTGCGGGCGAAAGCAAGTACCCGCTGCGCAAGATGCTCTCGTTCGCGTGGGAGGGTGTGTCGTCGCTGACGGTGTCGCCGCTGCGGCTCATCACGCGCATCGGCATCGTGATGTTCCTCGTCAGCATCGCCATGCTCATCTATTTTCTCGTGCGCTATTTCACCGGCCACACCGTTGCCGGGTGGTCGAGTCTCGCCGTGTCCATCTGGGCCATCGGCGGGCTGCAGCTACTGGCCATCGGCGTGGTGGGAGAGTACATCGGCAAGATCTATCTTGAGACGAAGGCGCGCCCGCGCTACCGGATCGAGACGGAGCTCGATGACCGGGAGGCGGAGCTTTGAAGCGCCTGCGCACGCTCTTTGACGCGAAGCTGTGGAAGTTCCTGCTCGTCGGCGTCATCAACACGCTTGTCGGCACGGGCATCATGTTTGGATTGTATAACCTTTCCAACTGCTCGTACTGGGTGTCCTCGGCGGCAAACTACGTGCTCACGAGCATCCTGAGCTTTTTCCTCAACAAGCACTTTACGTTCCAGAGCCGGGAGCGCGGCGCGGGTCAGGTCGTGCGCTTCGCGGCGAACATCGCCGTCTGTTACCTGATCGCCTACGGCATCGCAAAACCGTTGTGTCTGCGCCTGCTTGCCAACGCTGCGGTGAGTACGCGCGATAATGTGGCCATGCTCGTCGGTATGGTGCTCTTTACCGGCCTGAATTACCTCGGCCAGCGCTTTTTTGCCTTCCGCAGCCCGAAAACCGAAGAAAAATGAGACCCATTCCCGGATGTGCAGCATCCGGGAATTCTTTTTTGAAAAAATGCAGATATCCTATTGACAAATGGGAGGAAAAATGGTTATATAAACGCATGAACAATCATTCATATGTTCAAACGAAAGTGAGGAGATCCCATGGCAGAACCGAGACCCGACAGCGCACCGGCGTGCGAATATCTCAACGTGCACGAGGACGCGGTGGCGCAGGTGCTTGCGGCCCTGCCGGACGATGAGACGCTCTACGACCTGTCGGAGCTGTTTCGCGTCTTTGGCGATTCGACGCGCATCAAGATCCTCTATGTGCTCTTCGAGAGCGAGCTGTGCGTGTGCGACATTGCGCGGCTGCTGAACCTGACGCAGTCGGCGGTCAGCCACCAGCTGCGCATTTTGAAGGCGTCGAACCTCGTCCGCTTCCGGCGGGAGGGCAAGACCGTGTTTTATTCCCTGGACGACGATCACGTCCGGTCCGTGCTGGCCCTCGGCATGGAGCATGTGCTGGAAAAATGATGGCCCGGCCATCTTTTCAAATAACATTCAATGACAGATGAAGGAGCGTACATCATCATGGAAAAGACCTATAAGATCGAAGTAGACTGCGCCAACTGCGCGGCGACCATCGAGCGGCACGTGGCAAAGCTCAAGTGTGTCAAGGAAGTGACCGTGAGCTATATGGCACAGAAAATGCTGGTCGAATATGCCCCCGGTGTGGACGAGACCGAGGCCAAGGCGGAGATCCTCAAGACCGCGCTCAAGGTCGAGCCGGACTTCCGCTTCGAGGACTGAATATCATGACACGCGAACAGAAAAGGTCGCTGCTGCTCATAGCAGCAGCGGCCGTGCTGCTCATTGGGCTGCACTTTGTGCCGGTCACGGGCTGGCTCAAGCTCGTGCTGTATCTTATCCCGTATCTGCTCGTCGGCGGCGAGACGCTCGTCGATGCCTGCAAGGGCATTTATAACCGCCAGCCGTTCGACGAAAACCTGCTCATGGCCGTGGCCACCATCGGCGCGATGGTGCTCGGGGACTATCCCGAGGCCGTGTCCGTCATGCTGTTTTACCAGATCGGCGAGTTGTTTGAGAGCTACGCCGTCGGCCGCAGCCGCCGGAACATCGGCGATCTGATGGACATCCGCCCGGACTACGCCAATGTTGAGACGGCGGACGGCGTTGCGCGCGTGAAGCCCGAGCAGGTCGCGGTCGGCGATACGATCGTCGTCAAGCCCGGCGAGCGCGTCCCGCTCGACGGCACGGTGCTCACGGGCACGTCGGCGCTGAATATGAGCGCCCTGACCGGTGAGAGCGCCCCCGTGGACGTCGCGGAGGGCAGCACCGTCGTCAGCGGCAGCGTGAACCTGTCGGGTGTGCTGCGCCTGCGCGTGGAGAAGGTGTATGCCGAGTCCACGGTCGCGCGCATCCTCGAGCTGGTGGAAAATTCCTCGCTCAAAAAGGCGCACACTGAGCGCTTCATCACGAAGTTTGCCCGCGTCTACACGCCGTCCGTTTGCGGTGCGGCGCTCGCGCTGGCGATCCTGCCGCCGGTCGTGCGGCTCATTATGGGCATCCCGGCAGAGTGGGGAGACTGGATCTACCGCGCGCTGACGTTCCTCGTCATCAGCTGCCCGTGCGCACTCGTGATCTCGATCCCGCTGTCGTTCTTCGGCGGCATCGGCGGCGCGTCCGCCCGCGGTATCCTCATCAAGGGTTCGAGCTATCTGGAGATGCTGGCCAAGACCGACCGTGTCGTCTTTGACAAGACCGGCACGCTCACGCGCGGCACGTTCGCCGTCACGGCGGTGCATCCCGCGCAGCCGGAGCTGTCCGATCAGGCGCTGCTGCAGCTTGCGGCGGCGGCGGAGCAGTTTTCCGATCACCCAGTCAGCCAGAGCCTGCGCCGCGCGGCCGGAGAGCTTCCGGCCGACCTGGTCACGACGGACGCCAAAGAGCTCGCCGGTCACGGCGTGACCGCGCAGGTCGGCGGCCGGTCTGTTGCCGCCGGCAACACGAAGCTGATGGACACCCTCGGCCTGACCGTGCCCGCGGTCAATGAGACCGGTACGGTCATCCACGTCGCGGCCGACGGCGCGTATCTCGGCTACATCGTCATCTCCGACGAGCCGAAGACCGGCTCGCGCGAGGCGGTGGCCCGCC
>ERZ1027215.828-NODE-828-length-10518-cov-4.392048_pt1 | contig 10518 bp, 6 predicted proteins | sample MGYA00519481_ERZ1027215 | MGnify/ENA primary metagenome ERZ1027215 (study PRJEB26926, sample SAMN06164487) | human gut metagenome | biome: ENVO:00009003; feature: ENVO:2100002; material: ENVO:00002003 | host: Homo sapiens | place: USA | collected 2012 ... | reverse complement strand
ACGAGATTAGCGAGTGTCTCGTGGGCTCGGAGATGTGTATAAGAGACAGCAATTGTAGGTATATTTGTGAAGCATTTTTCATACATGCTTGTGCCATACATTATCGCGGAGAATCCTGATATGAAGGCAAATGAGGCTATAACCTTATCAAGAAAGATGATGAAAGGCTACAAATGGAGGGCATTTCTGTATGGATTATCATTCATTGGCTGGACAGTGATTGGAATGGCAACGTTAGGAGTTGTAGGAGTGCTGTTTGTGAATCCTTATAAAGCTGCATTTTATGCAGAATTCTATGCAAATGTAAGAGCAGTATATCTTGAAAAAGAACCGGAGGCGGTTAAGTGGCTTAATGATTCATATCTGTATGAAAGACCATCAGAAGAGCAGCTTAAAAATGTATACGCAGATGTATATGAACTTATAGATAGTCCGCAGCCACAGATTGATTTTGATGATTACCACAATTCGAGAATAGGAAGATTGAAGAAATTAAGAGTATTTTTAGCCAACACATTTGGCATAATACTTATTAACAGCAAGGCAGAGCTGGAATTTGAAGAAAAAAAGAAGGAAATGCTTCGTATGAGTAAGAATAAAGCAGAAGCAGTTGGAAAAGCCTATCCTGCCCGCCTTTTCAATCTTAAGGAACACAGAGTTGACCTTGAAAATACAGTGTATATGCGTAATTATTCAATACCATCGCTTATACTGATATTCTTTTCGTTATGTTTTGTGGGATGGATATGGGAGGTTACGCTTCATCTGATATCGTCACATACATTTGTAAACAGAGGTGTTCTTCATGGGCCATGGCTTCCTATATATGGTTCAGGTGGGATACTCATACTGATATGTCTTAAAAAATTAAGAAATAAGCCTGTTGTGGAATTCTTTGCATCAGTAGTTTTATGCGGATTTGTTGAATATTTTACATCGCTGTATCTGGAAATCAGCTGCGGAAGAAGATGGTGGAATTATAACGGATATTTTCTTAACCTTAATGGAAGAATATGTGCGGAAGGTCTTTTAGTATTTGGACTTGGCGGAGTTGCAATTGTATATATTATTGCACCGCTTCTTGATAATTTCTTCAGAAAGATTAAACTGAGGGTTGTTGGTGCAGTGTGTGCGGCATTGATAGTTGCATTCATTGTGGATATGGTATATTCCAAAAAGAATCCTAATACGGGTAAAGGAATATCAACATTTAATGATAATACACCAGAATATATGCTGGCAGAAATGTATCAGGGGGCAGAGGACAGGTATGAGGATAGAATATCTTTTAATCAGAAATTTTAAATCAATCAGAGAACTTGAGATTAATGATATTGAAGATGTACTGATTCTTGTTGGCAGAAATAATGCAGGAAAGAGTGTGGTTCTTGACGCAATAAGAGCGGTTACCGGGGATTATGAAGTTTCATTAAGAGATTTCAATGATAACGAAGGTAATATAAGCATTACAGTTCGCATCAGTATTGAAGATGAGGATCTGGCTGTATTGTATCAGAAGGGACAGGTCAGTTCTTTTAAGCATTATGACTTGTGGTATAAGGATTTTTGCAATAAACTTCCATCGTTAAAGGATGGTATTCTTGAATTTGAATATGTATATAGCCGTGATGGTAAGATTAAGTACAGGGACGGAGTTAAGAAGAACAATATTTATATAAAAACAGTCCTTCCGAGAATATTCTATGTTGACCACGAGAGACGTAAGTCATCAATTCAGGAAGATCTTATCATGCTGCAGGGTGGAACGGAATATGCAGACCTTAAAGATAACGTGTGTATATTTGATAAGCATAAGATGTGTAATCAGTGCTTTAATTGCATAGGAATTATTAACCGCAAGAAACCGGAACAGTTATCTTTATTAGAAACAGCGAGACTTATGCAGTATAAGCTGTTTAATTTTAATCTTGCTAATTTTGAGAACAAACTTAATGAAAAATTTAAGAACAATGGTGGCATTGGAGAAAGAATTCATTATCAGATTACATTTGATGCAGAAAAACTCATGCATGTTGATACAATTGTTCACAATGAAATGCGTGACACTGATGGAGATGTCAATGACCTTTCTGATGGACTGAACAGTATCTACATCCTGTCACTGCTTGAAACCTATGCGGAATATGGAAGTACTGTGCCATACATTATTCTGATTGAAGATCCGGAAATATATCTTCATCCTCAGTTACAGAAGATAGCAAGTGAAATTCTGTACAAGCTTTCAAGAAAGAATCAGGTTATATTCTGCACGCATTCACCGCAAATGTTATTTAACTTTACTACAAGACAGATTCGTCAGGTGATTAACGATAGAGATAATAATACAGTTGCTACTCCGGAGGCGGATATTGATGATATATTAGATGATCTTGGGTATGCTGCTAATGACCTTATGAATGTGAGCTTTGTATTTATAGTGGAAGGAAAACAGGATAGAAGCCGTCTGCCGCTACTTCTGGAGAAATATTATTCAGAAGTTATAGATGAGAATGGCAATCTCAATCGTATAGCGATAATTGCAACTAACAGTTGTACAAACATCAAGACTTATGCCAATCTGAAATATATAAATACATTATATCTTAAGGATGAGTTCCTTATGATAAGAGATGGAGATGGTAAGGATGCTGACCGTTTAAGAGACCAGCTTACCAATTACTATAAGCAGCGTGCAAAGCAGGATTATGGCAATCTGCCAAGAGTAACAGACCGTAATGTGCTTATATTAAAATATTATTCATTTGAGAATTATTTTCTTGACCCTGAGATAATGACTAAAATAGGCGTTGTAAAAAGTGTAGACCAGTTCTATGATATATTATATGCCAAATATAAAGAATACCTGTACCGCCTTGTCAGCACTAAGAATATGTTAGAAAAACTGAACATAACAATTGAGACAAGACAGGACATCATAGACAACATGGAGAATATCAGAAAATATGTCAGAGGACATAACCTGTATGACATATTCTATGGAAGATATAAGGGCGAGAAAGAAAATGCAATTCTAAAAGCATACATAGACGCAGCTCCATGGGAGAATTTTGATGATATATTCGATGCAATTGATAATTTTGTGTACTTTAATAATCGTAGAAATGATTAAATTGGGTTATGGGCATGAGGGCGTACAACCGCCGAGGTACTTCTATATAGTGCATATCCTAATGAATTGCCATATATGAAATGAATAACAGCCGTGGCGTCTGTATATATGATATGTTCGATTTATTCCGAATCGTGTGTGAGTTAATGCCGCTATCTATAAAAGTTCAGTGCTGGAAATCTCGTTCAAGCGAAGCGCGTTTGATTTCCAGCACTGTAATAAACTCTATAGATGGCGGCATTTACTCACACTAGATGCAGGAATCCATGAGAACATGTCATATATACAGATGCCACGGCGTCATGCACACTTATGAATACCAATATTTAGTTGGATGACTTCTTAATTAAATCAGAATACCAATAAGCGGAATCTTTAGGGATTCTCTGTTGTGTTTCATAGTCTACGAACACTAACCCGAATCTTGGGTCGTATCCGCTGTGCCATTCGAAATTATCTGTGAATGACCAGTGGAAGTAGCCGAGTATTGGGACACCGGCTTTGTAGGCTTTCTCAAGGTCTGTTAGATATCTTGTCAGAAAGTCGATACGGTTGCTGTCGTGGACTTTGCCATCAAGACTTATGATATCGTTGCAGGCAAGTCCATCCTCAAATATATATATTGGAAGATTATATCTTTCATACAGATATCTTATACCATAATTCATAACACCGGGAGTTACAGGCCAGCCAAGAGCTGTTCGTGGACTGCCTGGTTTTTTGTTAATATGGCCGGCTGCATTTATTTCATGTCCGTTATATACATTTATGCCAAGATAGTCAATTGGCTGATGTATCAGTTCAATATCGCCATCTTTTACGAATGGCAGTTCTTCATAATGTCCGATTTTTTCAAGACCAGGTTCAAGATGTAATTCTGTACCAGCAATGTCAGGATATCTGCCAAGACATGTCATGTCGCAGAATATAGTATGGTTAAAAGTCATGTTGCCTTTAACTATATTGAAACATTCAGCTCTTGCAGCATCAATGTCTTCATCACATTCTTTTGAAGGATAGCACAGGTCACCAGTGCTGGAAAAACCGGTTTTTACAGGCTGTTTTGCAACGGCACGCATCTTAGTAACAGCAAGACCGTGAGCGAGTGCAAGATGGTGGATTACAGACAGGACAGATACTGCGTCAAGCTTCTTACCTGGAGCATGAAGTCCAAGCATGTATCCGAGTCCGGATATAATCTGTGGCTCATTGATGGTGGCGATATTAGTTACACGGTCTGAAAAATGTTCGCATATGAATTCAGCGTAATCAGCAAATATGAAGGCAGTCTCACGGTTGAGCCATCCACCTTTATCTTCAAGTGCCTGAGGTAAATCCCAGTGATAAATCGTTATGAATGGTTTGATATTATTTTCAAGGCATAAGTTTACAATCTTATCATAGAAATCAAGTCCGGCTTTGTTGTAGCGGATATTGCCGTCAGAATCCTTAACAATTCCATCAGGAAATATTCGTGACCATGAAATTGAAAAGCGGTATGCCTGAATACCAAGATTTTTCATAAGTGCAATATCCTCGCGATAGCGGTGATAGTGGTCACATGCTTTATTGCCATTCTCATCATGTGCAATATTACCCGGTTTATTAGAGAATGTGTCCCAGATAGAAAGACCTTTGCCATCTTCGGTAAAGGCTCCCTCTATCTGATAGGAACTAGAGGCGGTACCCCATAAAAAGTTCTTATCAAACATAATAATTCCTTTCTGTATAGTTGTCAGATGTTAACAGTTACATTATATACTTTAGTGTCTTTATTATATGGAACAGTGTTGCCACTGATTTCACTGCCATTGACAATAAGAGAAGAAACTCTTTCGTGCTTCTCATTGCTGATAGTAATGTTATATACAGCATCTCTGAATTTTCTTGTAATTGTCAGATTCTTAATGGAATCAGGCAGACAAGGGTCAATGGTGAGTCCTTCAAATGAAGCTCTTACACCAAGTATATATTGAGATATACTTGTAAATGTCCATGCAGCGGTGCCTGTAAGCCAGCTGTTTTTGGCTTCACCAAAGCTTGCGGCATCTTTGCCGGCAATCATCTGTGAATATACATAAGGTTCAGTCCTGTGTATCTCACTTATCTCTTCAAGATATGCCGGACATATTTTCTTGTATGTTTCGAATGCTCTGTTTTTATCATCAATAACGGTTTCAGCAATAGATACCCAAGGATTATTATGACAGAATATTCCAGCATTTTCTTTGTATCCAGGCGGATAAGAAGATACCTCTCCGAGTTCAAGATGATATGACCTGTAAGCTGGTTGTAAAATCATAATTCCGTACTTTGTATCAAGAATTTTTTCTACTGAATCCATAGCTTTCTGTGCGAGTCCTTCTTTGACACCTATACCTGCCATAACACAGAAGCCCTGTGGTTCAATGTATATCTGTCCATCTTCACATTCATGTGAACCAACCTTACGGCTTTCGGCATCATATGCACGAAGGAACCATTCACCATCCCAGCCTGCATCAAGAACAGCTTTATACATGTCATCAACATGGGAACGTACAGCATTTTCTTCCTCTGTAAGACCTGATATGTGGCATATGTCTGCATATTCATTGCCATATTTTACATACATTCCAGCGATAAATACCGATTCAGCAACAGGTCCTTCTGATGGTCCGGTAGTCTGGAAAGATTCACCCGGAGCAGAAGAGAAGCAGTTTAAGTTGAGACAGTCATTCCAGTCAGCTCTTCCGATAAGTGGCAGATTATGCGGTCCAAGATGAGTAGTTGTATAATTGAAGGATCTTCTTAAATGTTCCATAAGTGGCTGTGACTTACTTGTATCGCAGTCAAATGCTACATTTTCATCAAGAATGCTGAAATCACCGGTTTCTTTAAGATAAGCAGCTGTTCCTGCAATAAGCCAGAGAGGATCATCATTAAAGCCTGAACCAATATCAGAATTACCTTTCTTAGTTAATGGCTGATACTGGTGATAAGCACTTCCATCTTCAAATTGAGTAGCAGCAATATCAAGAATTCTCTGTCTTGCTGAATCAGGAATAAGATGTACGAAGCCAAGTAAATCCTGGCAGGAATCTCTAAATCCCATACCACGTCCGGTTCCAGACTCATAATAGGAAGCAGATCTTGACATGTTAAATGTTACCATACACTGATACTGATTCCATATATTAACCATACGGCAGAGCTTCTTGTCTTCTGTGTCAACAATATAAGACGAGAGAAGATGAGTCCAGTAATCTTTTAAAGCAGCAAGAGCTGTATCAAATTTTGCCGGAGTGTTATATTTTTCAAGAAGGGCATATGCAGGTTCTTTGTTAATGATTCCGAATGATTCCCACTTCTTATCATCAGGGTTCTCTGCATATCCTATAATGAATACATATTCTTTCTCTTCGCCCGGCTCAAGGTCGATATCGATTCTGAAAGATCCAACAGGTGACCATCCGCTTGCAATAGAATTATAAGATGTACCTTCTTTAACAGCTTTAGGCATTGCAGGACTTCCGTATGTACCGATGAAACTTTCTCTGCTTGTATCGAAACCGTTGGCAGCAGTGCTGACGGCATGAACAGCATAATGGTTACGCCGCTCACGGTATTCTGTCTTGTGATATATTGCTGACATGGCAGCGGTGCCAATATTAATCTCTGGCTGAACTTCAACTTCGCCTGTGCTGAAGTTACGCTGGAAGTTGTTGCAGTCATCAACTGCATTCCATAAACAGAATTCTATATAAGAATATACAGATAAATGTTTAACAGAATTTCCTGTGTTCTTAATAGTAAGTTTATCAAGTTCACAATTATCTCCAATAGGAACGAGAGCAGTCTGTGTAGCTTTAATGTCATTCTTGGATGAAGAAATCACTGTATATCCAAGTCCGTGACGACATGTATAATCCTCAACTGGTGTCTGGGATGGCTGCCATCCAGGATTCCATATGGTATCCTCATCTTTAATATAAATGTAGTGGCCGTTGTTATCTAAAGGAGAATTATTATAGCGATATCTTGTGAGTCGGAGCAGCTTGGCATCCTTATAGAAACAGTATCCTCCGCCGGTATTGCTCTTAAGACTGAAAAAATTCTCGCAGCCTAAGTAATTAATCCATGGCAATGGAGTTTCTGGTGTGGTTATGACATATTCTTTATTGATGTCATCAAAAAAACCGAATTGCATATTATACCTCCTGTACACATATAATTTATAGAAAACGATTAAGTGCATTAAGGTACAAGTTCTAATATTGATTTTATAGTAATAAGTATATTTTAAGGCTTGGATTAAATCAATGATTATTTTGAATTTGAATAAGAATTGGTAGAAATGCACAAAAAATACGATAATATACAGGAAAATAAGTAAAATTTACAAAAGTACTTGCATTTATATCTGATATGAGTTATAGTAAAGCTACGAAAACGATTAAGTAATGCATGAAAGGAATGAATCTATGGTATCTATGAAAGATGTTGCTGTAGAATGTGGGGTTTCAATTGCTACAGTAAGTAAAGCTCTCAATGACCATAGTGACATCAGTGAAGAGACACGCAGGAAAGTTAAAGAGGCAGCTAACAGACTTGGATATTATCCGAATTCAGCAGCCAGAGCACTTAAGACGAACCGTTCATATAACATAGGAGTTCTTCTTAATAATGGTCTTGCACATGAGTATTTTGCCGAGGTTCTTGAGAGTTTTAAGAATGAAGCAGAGAAGAAGGGGTATGATATTACATTTGTAAGCAATCACTCTAAGAAGATGACTTTCTACGAACACTGTTTATACAGGAATTTTGATGGCGTGCTTGTAGCTTGTGAGGATTTCAGCAATCCTGAAATCTATGAAATGGTTAACGGGAGATTACCAGTTGTGACCATCGACTACATTTTCAATGGCAGTACATCGGTCAATTCTAACAACGTGAAAGGGATGAGTGAATTAGTACGTTACGCGTACAGCAGGGGACACAGAAAGATAGCTTATATTTATGGAAACGTTGAATCAGAGGTTACGAAAGAACGTCTGGCAGCCTTTTATAAGACAATGGGTGAATTAGGGGTAGAAGTTCCAGATGAATACATTAAAGAATCAACCTATCTTGATTCGATAAAAGCTGAGAAGCTTACATATGAGCTGTTAAAATTAAAGGAACCGCCAACATGTATTTTTTATCCAGATGATTTATCTGTTGTTGGAGGCAAGAATGCTATTAAGAATATGAAATTGCATAGTCCGAAGAATGTGTCTGTTGCAGGTTACGATGGAACAAGATTCTCGCAGATGTTAAATCCTAAGATTACAACAATTCGTCAGAACACCAGGGAGATCGGCAGGATTGCTGCAGATGAGCTTATAAGTGCTATAGAGAATCCCAGGGCAACGATAGTAAAGAGGGTTGTTGTAGATGCGGAACTAATCGAAGGGGAAACAATAAGAAAGATAGGAAACTAAAGGTGTCGTCTAAGATTTATGGAGGGTTTTTTATGAAAAAGAGATTATTAAGTCTGGCACTTGGTACAATGATGGTGCTTTCCACATTAGCAGGTTGTGGATCAAAGGATGGTGGTTCGGCAGCAGTTAATACTAAGCCTGAGGAACAGGGTAAGGTACTTAACATTTACTGCTGGAACGAAGAGTTTAAGAGCAGATTTGAAGGATATTATAAGAATGTTCCTTCAGATGTTAAGGTAAACTGGGTAATTACTCCTAACGAAAACAACGCTTATCAGAATGCTCTTGATGCTGCATTATTAAAGCAGAAGGATGCAGCAGCAGATGATAAGATTGATATGTTCCTTATCGAAGCTGATTATGCTTTAAAGTATGTTAATAGTGATTACACACTTGATGTAAAAGATGTAGGCCTTACAGATGATGACCTTAAGGATATGTATCAGTACACAAAGGATATCGCAACTGACAGCAAAGGAAAACTTAAGGCTACAACATGGCAGGCAACTCCAGGACTCTTTGCTTACAGACGTTCTATTGCTAAGGATGTTCTTGGAACAGATGATCCGGATAAGGTTCAGGAAGCACTTTCAACTTGGGATAAGTTTGATAAGGTAGCTGAACAGGCTGCTGCTAAGGGTTACAAGATGCTTTCAGGTTATGATGATTCATACAGAGTATTCTCTAACAATGTATCAGCTCCTTGGGTTGATTCTAATAACAAGATTGTTATTGATGATAACATTATGAAGTGGGTTGATCAGACTAAGAAATATACAGATAAGGGCTATAATAATAAGTCATCTCTTTGGGATTCAACATGGGCAGCAGATCAGGGACCTTCTGGTAAGGTATTCGGATTCTTCTACTCAACATGGGGAATTAACTTTACACTTTTAGGTAACTCACTTGCTACTCCTGTTAAAGAAGGTGGTAAGGAAGAAGTTGGTAACGGTATCTACGGCGACTATGCAGTATGTGAAGGTCCACAGAGCTACTACTGGGGTGGTACATGGATCTGTGCAGCAGCAGGAACAGATAACGCTAACCTTGTAAAAGATGTTATGAAGACACTTTGCTGTGATAAGGCTACAATGAAGAAGATTACAGAAGATACTCAGGATTACACTAATACAACATCAGGTATGAATGAAATCGCTAGCAGTAACTTCAAGTCAGATTTCCTTGGTGGTCAGAATCATATCAAGTTATTTGCTAAGTCAGCTCCTAAGATCAGCATGAAGAATATTTCTTCTTATGACCAGGGTCTTAACGAAGAATTCCAGAAGGCTATGAAGGATTACTTCGATGGCAATGTAACTAAGGATAAAGCACTTGATAATTTCTACAAAGCAGCTATTGAGAAATATCCAAACCTTTCAAAGTAATTAGTAATTGCTAGTCATTAAGGCACAGTCATTATAATAAGTATGTTATATGGCTGTGCCTTTTTATATGGCAGGAATGGAGATATGTATGAATAAAAAGAAGAAAAAGTTTGTAAGCTATGCAAAATGGGGATACATATTTCTTATACCGTTCTTTGCAGTATATATTGTGTTTTCATTAATACCACTGATATCTACATTTTATAATAGTTTTTTTGAGAACTATATGGTTGGACTTATGCAGGTCGGACCTAAGTTCGTTGGATTTGACAATTACAAGGCCATACTGTTTAACGGTGATACATTGCTCTATCTGAAGAATACAATGATAATGTGGCTGATGGGATTTATTCCCCAGATTCTTATATCATTGCTTCTGGCGTCATGGTTTACAGATCTTAGATTAAGATTAAAATGTACAGGATTTTTCAAAACTATAATCTATATGCCTAATTTAATTATGGCATCTGCATTTGCCATGTTATTCTACGCAATATTTGCGGATCAGGGACCTGTCTCTTATACACATCTGACGCTG
>ERZ1027215.813-NODE-813-length-10618-cov-4.515005_pt1 | contig 10618 bp, 9 predicted proteins | sample MGYA00519481_ERZ1027215 | MGnify/ENA primary metagenome ERZ1027215 (study PRJEB26926, sample SAMN06164487) | human gut metagenome | biome: ENVO:00009003; feature: ENVO:2100002; material: ENVO:00002003 | host: Homo sapiens | place: USA | collected 2012 ... | reverse complement strand
TAAATCAAATCCATTACCATATTCTTCCGCATTTCACTTTTTTGTAGTAACTTTGCATTTTAAAACCAAGATATATATTTATGCCTCTGCACAATAAAAAAGATCACATGGACTGTGTATATTATGCGACGGATGAAAGCGCGTTGTTTCGACAATATCGTTTGTCCGATAGTACGGATATTTCGGATATAAACGAAAGTCATAGTGTGCTTCTTTATCTTGCGGAAGGTTGTCTCCAGATTACATTGGGAAATTTTACGTCGCGCACCATTGAACACGGTATGTTGGTGTTTCTGCCGAAAAATATAGGCTTCACCGGACAAACTATCGGTTCAAGTTATTTTATTGCCAGTTTTTTTGCTGGGCGATTGCCTCTTTGCAACAAATACGATTTAGTCGATCTGCAATACCAGGTGCGTCAGCGTAATGGTAGGCATCTTCCCCCCCCCTCCCGACAATTTCCGCAATTAGCAGTTTGTGAGGAACTTGTTGCTTTTTATTCTGATCTTTCCCACAATCTCGACGAAGGGCTAAACTGTCTTCATTTTCATCGGCTAAAACAAGAGGAATTGTGTATTCTTCTACGTGGTTATTATAGCCTGGAAGACCTTTATATATTATTGAAATCCGTTATTGGAAGCAGCGATAATTTTAAAGATTTTGTACTTGAAAATTATCAACATGTCAATGACGTGAGTGATTTTGCGTTGTTGGCTCATATGAGTGTACGCAATTTTCAGCGTAAATTCAAAGAAGAATTTAAGTGGCCGGTACGCGAGTGGCTCAACGAACGTCGTGCCGAACGTATCCTGCGTGATATTCGGAATACTGATAAAAGCATTGCGGAAATTGCTACAAGCTATGGTTTTGCCACTGCATCCTATTTCACGGTATTCTGCAAACAATATTTTGGTATGACACCTTCGGAATTGAGGCGGAGATCGAAACAGACAGCCACGAAATGTAGGGAGTAAAAATACAAAATGAGCGAATTCCTGTCAGCATTTCGCTTGAAGAATGATTCTGGAAGGTATGAAAAACAACTTTACAAGGTATGCGAATAAATAGATTGATGTTATTTATGTTACTGCTTGGGTATTGTCATATCGGTTGCGGGCAGGAACAAGTGTTGGTTGATACCCTGAACGTTCAGGTTTATTTCCGTCAGGGTTATTCGATTTTGGAATTTGATTATCGGGACAACGCAAAACGTTTGGCTGCTTTCGTGGACAGTGTTCGGACCTTGCAGGGGAGTGCCTCGTGTCGTGTGAAAACCTTCCGAATTGTGGGAACAGCCTCTCCGGAAGGCGTCAGCGTGTTAAACAAACGCTTATCGGAAAATCGAGCGAAGAACCTTGTAGCCTGGATTGAGGAGTATATTTCGCTTGAAGGAGCACCCCTCGACATTCAGGTTTTGGGTATCGACTGGGAAAGGTTGGAAAGACAGGTCGTAGCTTCGGACATGCCGTATCGAGACGAAGTGTTGGAAATTCTGCGCAATACCCCTGTCTGGGTAATTCGGGACGGTAAAGTCGTAGATAGCCGTAACAGGCAGTTGGGGATGCTTCGTGGCGGTCGCGCGTGGAGGTATATGGAGGAGTATTTCTTTCCTGAACTGCGGAGTGCCGGTGTGCGTTTGGTCTGCGAGATGGAATGTCCCGCATCCGCTTCGCAGCCGGAACCGGCGCCTCAACCTGAGCCTGAACCTGAACCCGAACCCGAACCCGAATCCGAACCCGAACCCGAATCCGAACCGGTCGTAGAATCAGCCTCCGTTCCCGTCGAAATTCCAGTGCAACCGGAATCGCCGGCCTGCAAGCCGTTCTACATGTCGCTGAAAACGAATCTGCTCTACGATGCGGCCTTGGTTTCTAACATCGGTGCAGAATTCTATCTCGGGAAGGGTTGGAGTGTCGGTGCCAACTGGATGTATGCTTGGTGGAACAGCAACAAACGTCATAATTACTGGCGCATCTACGGCGGCGAATTGGACATCCGAAAATATTTCGGGCGCCGTGCCCAGACCAAACCGCTTACGGGACACCACCTCGGCATCTACGGTCAGGCTTTCACCTACGACTTCGAGACCGGGCACAAAGGTTACATAGGCGGCAAGCCGGGCGGCACGTTGTGGGACAAACTTAACTATGCGATAGGTGTCGAGTACGGTTACTCGCTTCCCATTTCCCGTCGTTTAAACCTCGATTTCACGCTTGGCGTGGGTTACTGGGGTGGAGAGTACCACGAATATATTCCCTCCGACGGCCACTACGTATGGCAATCGACCAAGCAACGTCATTGGTTCGGGCCCACGAAGGCGGAGGTGTCGTTGATTTGGCTGATCGGTCGCGGGAACTACAATGAAAAGAAAGGAGGCAAACGATGAAAAAGTTGTTCATATATCTGTTTGCAGCGCTTGCAGTCGCTTCGTGCGAACATAAAGACTTGTGTTACGACCACTCGCATACGATCGACGTAGAGGTGGTTTTCGATTGGCGGAATGCTTCCGAGGCAGCTCCTGAATCTATGTCGCTCTACCTGTTCCCGACAAACGGAGGAGAGGCACTGCGCTATGAGTTCACCGATTGCGGGGGCGGTACGATCCGGGTGCCCGTCGGAAACTACGGGGCGCTCTGCCTGAATAGCGACACGGAGAATGTCACTTATCGCAATACGGATCAAAAGACGACTTTCGAAGTATCTACTCGTACGACCGATCTGTTGTCCGGCCTTTCCGCTTTGGGTGTGCGGTCCGACGGTGTTCCTCGTGCTGACGGTACGGAAACCGAGCGTGTGGCGTTACCCCCGGATGAGCTTTGGAGCGATTGTACGGAGGGGATCGAGTTGAAGCAGACGGCTGCGGCCCAGACGATCGTGCTTTATCCGGAGCTATCGGTTTGCAGATATACGGTCGAAATTCGCAATGCGGAGAATCTGAAATACGTATCGGGTATCAGCGGCTCGTTGTCGAGCCTGGCGGGAGGCTTGCTGCCGGGTGTAGGCTACGATGCGATCAGCGAGGAGTGCGTCACGATACCGTTTGACGCCGCCGTATCTGCCGACAAGACGCTCGTTACCGGGAGCTTGCTCGCTTTCGGACATTGTGCTGCGACTCAGAACGCACATCAACTGACCATCTATGCGGTTTTGGCGGACGAGAGCAAGTGGTATTACACCTATGACGTGACGGATCAAATCCATTCGGCTCCCGATCAGCGTAATGTGCATATCGTTTTGGACGGGCTTCCGTTGCCCAAACCTATCGTCAATGGCGGTGGTTTCCAGCCTTCGGTGGATGAGTGGCAAAGTGTGGATGTCGATATCGAGATGTAAAATGTTAATGATCTTCCCGATTTTATGGGGGGGGGAATTTGCATAGATCAATGTTAAACCTTTTAATTAATTCACTGATGAAAAAACAATTATTTTTAGTGGTCGTGGCGGCTCTTGCCATGGCATCGTGCTCGAAGGACGAATCGACGGGCATCAACAATGGCAACGCGATCGATTTCCGTGCAGCCATGCAGACTCGTGCTTCGGAAACGACGACGGCTAACATCACGAACTTTTTCGTGACGGCACTCGACAAGAACAACGCCAACTATTTCTCCGATGCGGAGTTTACCAAAGATGGCGCTTTCTTCACTTCTACTCCGGCCTACTATTGGCCCAGCGACGGCAGCAACCTTTCGTTCTTCGCTTACTCTCCTTCGGCTGCGGGCTTGGGTGCTACCGTGACGATTAATTCGACGACCAAGACGCTCGCTGATTTCGAGCCCGCAACGACGATCGCCGACCAGAAGGATTTCATCACCGCCACTGCTACGGGCAGCAAAACCGATGAGGCGGCAGGTGTCGCCCTGACGTTCGGGCACCGACTTTCCCAGATCGAGATCAAGGCTAAAAACACGAACGACGGTTATGTTTATAAGGTTCAGGGCGTGCGTATCGGACAGCCGGTTTCGAAGGCGACGTTCGATTTCGGAACTACCTCCTGGCAGTTGGGATCGGTAAAGACTAATTATGAAGCGACCTATGCGGGTAGCGAAAAGACGCTGACCGGTACGGCCGCATCGATTATGGCGGAGGAAGACGACAATGCGATGCTCATTCCGCAGCAGCTTATAGCCTGGACTCCCGACACGGACAAGACCAATACCAACAAAGGTGCATATCTGGCCGTGAAGGTCAATATTACGACCAAGGACGGTGCCCGTGTCTATCCTTCTGTCGGCGAATATGACTGGGTCGCAGTAGCTGTCAATACCAAGTGGGAGCCCGGTCAGAAGTACGTTTATACGCTGGATTTCTCGAATGGTGCCGGTAAGGTCGATCCCGAAAAGCCCATGCCGGGTCCGACAGATCCGTTCAAACCGGGTGAGGATGTATTGGGCAGTGCCATTAAATTTACGGTTACGGTAACTCCGTGGACGTCGGCTTCGGAGAATGTTCCGATGTAATCGATAAATTAGGATCGGGCGGGGTTGGACCGCAAAGACTTGCCGTATGTCCGAAGGTGTAGTGTACGGCAGGCGAGGGGAGGAAGGCCTCCGGCCCTCCTCTGTCCCTTCCCGATCACTTGAGGTAGCCGCAGAGCTACCGTTCGGCTCGGCCGAAAAACGCGTGAATTATATAATGTCAATGTAAATTATGAAACAGATTCTTGCAACTTTCCCGTTACGCAATTTTCTGCGGGTATTTGCTCTGGTGACAGCCGTGTCTGCGACCTCCTGTTCGAAAGACCCGGCAGTGGATGGAGAACTGCACGGTGATATGCTTCGTTTCGCAGTCGCCGAAGCGGACGGCTGGAATACGCAGTTGCGATGCGGTGCTGCCGGGGCGGAAGAGAAGAGCGCTGTCTCTCCGGAAAACGTCGCGGAAGTATTTTCGCTCCGGGGAGAAAACCCTGCGGACACGCTGTTCCTGCACGCCTCGGTCGCCGACGGAATCGCCGCACCGTACCCGAATGTGCAAACCGACCGATTGCAGACGCGTGCCACGCCCGTCGAAACGGGGACCTTTTACGATTCGTTCGGCGTATTGGCTTCGGTTTATACGGGGACTTGGAGCGAGGATTCCTGCCTGCCGGATTATATGTACGATGTCGAAGTGACCGAAGCATCGTCCTGGACGACCTCCTATTACTGGCCCGGTGCCGGACGTAACATCCGTTTTTTCGCTTACGCGCCCTATGGCGGCCAGGGGATCGTTCTTTCGGATAAGACGTCGGCCGGTACTCCGTCGATCACCTATACGGTCCCGACAGCCGTCGCCGACCAGCAGGATTTGCTGGTCGCTGCTACCTCCGGGATGGCCGGCAATACCGCTGCGGCGGCTCCGTTGAGTTTCGCTCACGCGCTCACTGCCGTACGCTTCACTACGGGCGACGATATGATGTCCGGGCGCATTACGAAAATCACGCTCAAGGGCGTTTACGGTTCCGGTTCGCATACGATGGGTTCCGATTCGTGGAATGGTTACGGCGCTACGACAGACTTTTCGCAGACACTTGCGGCTACTGTGGACGGGTCTGCGGACCAGGAGATCACTCCTGTCGCAGCGACCTTCATGATGTTGCCGCAGACGCTTCCGTCGGGCGCTTCGATCGAGGTCGTCTATACGGACGACCTGACTTCGACACAACGAACTTTAACCGCCTCTATCGCAGGCAGCCAATGGCCGATGGGCAGAACCGTCACTTACCGGATTTCGACGTCGAGCATCGTAATCACTCCGACTTTTACCGTGATGGCTCCGGCCGATTTTACCTATGCCGGAGGCAGCGAAAATTATTCGGTGACCAGCTATGCCGCCGTTTCCCGTCCGGGCGATGCTACGCGAACCGTTCCGGTGGCCTGGACCGCCGAATTTGTCGAGGATGACGGCAGCGGGGGCTACAACGTGATCGCCCGTCCGGAATGGCTCACAGCTTTTACCGCGAGCGGCAACGGCGGTACGTCGGCCACGTCGTTCTCGGCTACGATTGCGGCTCAAACGGGTGTCACTTCCAATTCGCATAACGAAACTTTGAAAATGGCAGCTTCTGTCAGCGGCACGTACGATCTTTCGACCTCCGGTGGCACGACCGCGATGCGGACCGCCAACTGTTACGTCATCAACGCCCCGGGACAGTACTCCCTGCCGTTGGTCTATGGTAACGCTATCAAGGACGGCGGTACGAACGCTTCGGCCTACACTTCGCAGTCCAGCGGAACATACGTATTGAAGACCTTCGTAAACCATCTCGATGCGGCTATCACCGATCCCTATATCTATAACAATGCGGGGTGTACGCCCCTGGATGCCGTACTCGTTTGGCAGGACGAGGAAAATCTGGTGACGAATGTCCGGCTTTCGTCCGACAAGCACAGCCTGACCTTCGACGTGCCGCAAGCGACGATCAAGCAGGGCAACGCTATCGTGGCCGTGCGTGACACGGACAGCCGTATCATGTGGAGCTGGCATATCTGGGTGACGGACTACGAGCTGGGCAGCGATGTCAGGACCGTGACCAACTACCAGGGTATAGCGTATAAAATGATGCCGGTCAATATCGGCTGGTGCGATGCGGAAACCACCGCCTACGACGCCCGCAGCGTGAAGGTTCGCTTCACGCAGGCGGAGACCGGTGCCATGCAGGTCATAACGCTCACCCAGGCATCGCATTCGGTCGTAAATTTCGGTAACCAGCCTTATTTCCAGTTCGGACGCAAGGACCCGATGTTGGCCGGTATTCGCAACGCTTCCGGCTCCACAGTCGATAAGGGCTGCTATTCCGACGGCTATGCGTTCGACAAATCGGGAACCGGCAAGGTCGCCATCGGCGTTTCCATCCAGCATCCGCATATATTCTACAATTACGGCAGTTCATCGATCTACGATTGGTGCGCCACGTCCTATTCCAATCTTTGGAGCGGCGACAATACGGTGACGACGGCTAACGACAATGCGGTGGTTAAGACGATTTACGATCCTTCGCCCGTCGGCTACCATCTGCCTTCGTCGAACGCCTTTACGGGCTTTACGTATAACGGCAGCAATGTTTCCGGGTCTTCTTACTTCGGCTCCCGATTCAATTCGCCCTATACCTCCACCACCGATTTTACCGATAATTTCGGTTGGGAGTTTTATTGTAACAAGATGACGGGCGAGGGGAGCTACGACACTGCGGGCGGTACGATCTTCTTTCCGGCTTCGGGCTATCGCAGCTACTCGGCGGGCACGGTGAACAACGTCGGCAGCCTCGGCTACTTCTGGTCGGCCGTGCCGTACTCGACGAGCTACGGCCGTAGCCTGAGCTTCCGCTCGTCGTACATCTACCCGCTGAGCATCAACTACCGCTCCGACGGCTTCGTGGTGCGTCCCGTCCAAGAATAGGCGCGAAGCGACCATCCGATTCATTGGATTGATTTCCTGCTGTTCGCAGCCGCAGGGTTTTATCCTTCGGATCACGCTGCACCGCAGCAATATCACCTTTCTGCATGGGTTTACGATTGTGGAAAAACGGACGTTTCGGGGAGATGCTCCGATTTTGAAGATATGAAATGACGGGAAATCCGGACAGACCGGCTTTGCGGAGGCGCATCGATGCAGGCCGGCTCTTTTCGGGTTTCTTATTAAATCCCAGCGGTATCCGCCGGGATTTTCTTATGCAGGACGATGGGATCAAACAGGTGGGCCTTAAAATAATTCATATTATCGCTATTTGAATACCAATAGATAAATTACGCGATTCTTCTCAATAGAAATTTTTTGTAAGTTAAAATTTTCTTACATTTGTGATATAAAGATATGGATATTCAAATAGACTATACTTCAAAATTCATTTTTAGAATGATCCACTATTCCAATTTGGAATTCATTCTAAAACATGGATTGTACACTAAGAATAGTCGTATGAAAGATCCTGAATATATCAATATCGGGGATATTCAGTTAATCGAACAGCGACAAAATTTTCATGTTCGAATTGATCCTCCGGGCGGGGATTTAGGGGATTATATTCCGTTTTATTTCGGAGGCCATTCTCCGATGTTATTGAATATTAAAACAGGGTATCGGGGTATCCGAAAAAGACCGCAGGACGAATTGATTTATATCGTTTGTCGTATTAAGGATATTGTTGCGCAATGTCCTGCATGGTGCTTTACCGATGGACATGCAAAGAATAAACTTACTGAATTTTATAATGACATCAAGGATTTGACCCATGTGGATTGGGAAGTCGTCTGCACGCAATTTTGGGGGAATGATGAAGCCAATATGGATCGGATGCGGAGAAAACAGGCCGAATTTTTGGTGAAAGACTGTGTGCCGGTTTCGTGTGTCGCCGGAATTATTGTCAAAACGGCAGACCGTGAAGCATATGTAAAAACAATTTTATCTCGTTTATCCATTGAGATACCGATATACGTTGATAGCAAAAATAACTATTTTTATCCATGATACATTATGTGACAGGTAATTTGTTGGCTGCTTCCGACGAAGCTTTGATCAATACCGTTAATACCGTTGGTGTTATGGGTAAAGGAATCGCCTTGCAATTCAAGGATAGGTATCCTTATAATTTTCAAGTATATCAACAAGCGTGTAAAGAGGGCAGCATTTTCCCAGGCAAATTGTTGGTAACACGAGACAGTAACCTTTCGACCGATTCTAAATGGATAATTAATTTCCCGACGAAAAAGGACTGGAAGCATCGTTCCAAATATGAATATATTGAAGAAGGACTGAAAGATTTGGTGCGGGTTCTTGATCAATATAGGATAAAAAGTATCGCTATTCCTCCTCTTGGATGCGGCAACGGTGGATTGGATTGGAGCAAGGTGAAAGAGTTGATGGAAAAGTATCTCGGGGAATTAAATGTGGATATTCATATCTATCAGCCGAACGAAGCCGTCAGCGAATTGTTGAAGCAGGAAACGAATTGTCGGGAGGCAAAATTAACTCCGGCGAGAGCCATGTTGCTGTACGCTCTGTTTTATTATGAATCGTTAGGAGAAAACAGCAGTTTATTCGTCGCAAATAAATTAGCATATTTTATGCAATTGCTGGGTGAACCTTCATTTGGCAAACTGAAATTCGTTGCAGGACATTATGGCCCCTATTGCACTCAGGTCGGATATATTCTGCACGACATTAACGGGAAATATATCAAAGGTCTCGAACAGATGAAGATCGGAGCTTTCGATTCTTTGGAGTTGCAATATAGCACGATGAAGGAAGTTAGCGAATATGTGAAAACAAAGTTGAAGTCGGAACAGGTTGATCGTTTGAAATTATTGATAAAATTGATCTCTGGATTTCAATCGGCTTTGTCTCTGGAAATTCTCGCGTCTGTTGCGTATGTTCGGAAAGAAAATACTTATATTGACTTGGCGCAAACCATTACACAGATTCAAAATTGGTCTCCTCGAAAAAAACATTTGTTCAAAGAGAAGTATATTCAAATAGCTTATTCTTATTTAGAAGATTTTTCCAAAGGACGAGATTGTCTATTTAGGACTGTAAAGTAAAATAGCAAATTGACGTTTATGAATAAAGAATCCCGATAAGTATTTATCGGGATTCTTTTACTTGGTTTGTCCGATAATCTTTTAGCTGCAATGCACTCTATGCTCATAATTTTTCATAGTATTGCGGCCAACTTCCGAATCTGTTGCAATCGAGCCGTCAGTTTACTGTCTTTGCGAGCTGTTTGCATATTGTATCGAGTCTGCATATTGGTAAGCATTTCGGCTTCGATTCCCAATGCAGCCTCGAAATACAAGGCCATAGTTTCGGTTACAGGGCGTTTCGCGTTCAGAATTTCATTGAGCATCGTATAGGAAATACCTATCTGTTCGGCCAATTTTTTCTGCGAGATGCCTCTGTATTCGATCTCCTCCTTCAGTATTTCTCCCGGATGCGTAGGAGTGTATGGATAACCTAAATTTCCCATAGCAATTATTTATAGTGGTTCGACAACTCAATAATATTGCAAATCGTTATTTGCTCTTTCCCGTCGGCTTCGTGCGAAACCAAAAATTCAATCCGATACTGGTCATTCACTCTGATTGAGGAAATACCTTCTTTATTTCCAGTCAGTACCTCGTACCCCAATGAATGTAACTGATAAAGAGCTTCGATACAACTTGCATCGTTAAGAATATCTATACGTTGCTTGTAGCGTTTAACTATTGTCGGTTGGTAACGGTGTTTTTTATCTTTACACTTTCCTTCGTAGTATAATTCCGATAGATACTCTTTTTGGAATTTTACAATCATTATTGCTGATTTTTACATTGCAAAGATAGTGCTTATTTTCAAAAATTCGCTAAAAAAGTGAATTTATTTTTGGCAGATATGTTAATTGGCATCCATATACCGTTGCATCATGGCCATAGCGTTCGGGTCGGCGTTCTGTTGTGCCGCCTGTTGCAACTGCGTAAGGGCTTCGGGGTCGATTTGACCGGCTGCGGCCTGTTCGTTGAAAGACTTGACCTCGGCGAGTAGTTTGTCGGCCCCCGGCAGCGAGCAGTTATTGAGGAATATTTCGAGCGGTATGCGGCCGCTTTCGAGCAGTTTCATCCTGTCTCTTATACACATCTCCGAGCCCACGAGACACTCGCTAATCTCG
>ERZ1027215.799-NODE-799-length-10727-cov-4.888493_pt1 | contig 10727 bp, 7 predicted proteins | sample MGYA00519481_ERZ1027215 | MGnify/ENA primary metagenome ERZ1027215 (study PRJEB26926, sample SAMN06164487) | human gut metagenome | biome: ENVO:00009003; feature: ENVO:2100002; material: ENVO:00002003 | host: Homo sapiens | place: USA | collected 2012 ... | reverse complement strand
CGCCAGCGAATGGTACCAATGGACTCCCAGCCCCCGCCAGAACAAGGACGTAGAGGTACTCTTGTCCCTATCTCCCAAGAACTATCCACTGGGTATCAAGGATGTAGTGAATTTTGGCGACTTCCCCATCGTATGGTCCAACAAGAATTACAGAATGATTTACCTAAATATGGGACATGGTGACGAAGAGTTTATCGACGGTACACAGAACCTGCTATTGGTTAATGCTTTCCGCTGGGTAGTGAGCAAAGACAAGAACGGTGACCCGTTCCTCAAATGAAACAACTCCCATAACAGTAATCAAAAGAATAAAATAGGATAGTATTCTTCAAATCTTCTCCAAAATACAACACTTTTATGCCGAAACAGATACTTTTCGAAGGAAAAGGTATCTGTTTCGGTTGTTTCATATAGATACCCTTGCTGGTCCCGACAAGTTGGAATGATAGTTTCCTATAGTCGAAACCAAGAGTTTTAACCTTTGAAACGAATGGTTTTATCGAAAGAAACTTTTGGTTTTTCTTGTTGAAACCAATAGTCTTACTTGTCAAAACTTTTCGTATTTAGTCTTGAAACTAAAAGTTTCATGCTGAGAACTAAGATTATAACTATTTCAACGACCCACGAAACAAGTATGCATACCATCTTTTACAAAAATTGGAAAGCGTGATGGATGGTTGTAATGTTTTTTATCTATCACAGGTATCCATCACACTTTAATTAACTTATAATCAAAAGAATAATCTCTTCGCGTGACAGCATGACAGATGTTTTGCCGAAATAAACTTTAGTGAGAGATACCGCCACTGCCTACACATAAAAATCCCCAGTATTCCAAAAGGAAATACCGGGGACTCTTCAGAAAGAAAACCGATCTAAACTTATAACCAGCCAGGGTTCTGTGTCAAGCCACCTTTAGCCCTATCCATTTCCGACTGGTCAATCGGGAAGTACCTGAACTTCTCCGTCCAACCTTTGTTACCTAAAATCTCTGTTCCTTTATCGAAACGCAGAATGTCAAACCAACGCTGCATTTCATCCATAAACTCATACCCACGCTCTTCAAAAAGAATATCCAACAACTCCTGCTTGCTCTTTCCCGCCAAGTTGATACGATGCTCTTTGTCTTTGAAAGCGCGGTCTCTGACCTGGTCGAACCAGCCTTGCGCATCGGCACTGGCAGTTCCGTTGATGCGTACATCAAGCTCCACAGCCAGCAGCAAAACATCGGCATAACGGTAAATACGCCAAGAGTTATAATAGTTATCCGTAGGGTTCACCGTAGACGTCGTCTCCTTTCTCGGATGAATCTTATAGTGCCCCAGGCCTTCGTAATTTTCCTGCTGGTCACTGACTTGGAAAGCACTTCCTGCCGGCAGTTCACCTTTGGCCACCATTTCTGCCACTTTCTTAGCCTCGTCCGCATAGACAATGACTGTTCCTTCTCGGCGCGTATCACCTTCCTTAAACATGTTGTAAACAGTACTCGGCATGGTGTTCTGTCCATAACCTTCGCCTAATCCACCCTGCTCGGCACTTCTCGGGTCAACAATGTTACGACCGCCCAAAGAACGTGCAAGCCCAAACCCTTCACCGGAGTTATTGCCGGCATAACATACCTCAAAGATAGATTCCGCACACCATTCTCCGTCTTTCACCCATAAGCTTTGATAATCAGGGTTCAACTGGTATCTTCCACTGGTGATTATTTCTTTCATGTCATTCAATGCCACCTGATATTTAGTCTCATCACGATGGAACAAAATAATTTTAGCACGAAGCAGCTTGGCAGCATCCCGGCAAACGCGTCCCTGCTGTGTAGCACTGCGCTGGGGCAGATACTTAGTCACTTCGTCATCCAAGTCACCCATCATAAACTCATAAATTTCTTCACGGGTTCCTTTGGCAACGCTATACATTTCACTGGCTGCCAGATAATGTTTGATAAGCGGGAATTGCTCATACCCCATAAACAGATGGTAATAGAAAATGGCACGGTAAAAGCGCGCTTCGGCAGAAATGGAATTGACAAAGTCTGCACTGAGGTTGCATCCGGCCAATTTGTCAATCAACAGATTGGCAGCAATGACTCCATTGAACAAGCCAAAATCCCACTCATTCCACCAAGAACCATATCCCCATGCACCGAAACAAGAAGTCGCGTCATAGGTAAAAGTATCCCATTTCGTCTTGTAAGACCCCTCACCGATACCACCGCCGGTTTCGGACTCATCACCCAGCAAAGAAGAGTAAGACCAAACCTCCGGCATACGGGTCTGCATTTCATTCATCACGGCATACAAGCCCTTCATCATATCGTCTTCCGTCTTATAGAATTCGGTTTCCGACACCTGAGTTCTCGGATTCACTTCCAGAAAATCTGAACAAGCTGTGGTCGACAAAGCCATCGCACCCAAAGCCAATACCTTTAATATCTTATTCATTGTATCTAATTTTTAGGTTAATCAAAATGTAATATTCGCACCGATAGTATAAGTACGTGCTTGCGGATATGTTCCCCCGTCAAATCCATCACGTGTTCCCACTTCAGGATCATAACCGCTATAATTGGTGATTGTAAACAGATTCTCGCCCTGCACAAAGAAACGCAGCCCCTTGATGCCGACACGCTGCAACATCTGTCCGGGCAGACTGTAACCTATCTGCAACACTTTCAAACGCATATACGATCCATCTTCTACAAAGAAGTTTGAAACCTGATAGTTATTGTTGTCACCATCTATGATACGTGGTACCCAATTGGAAGTTCCTTCACCGTGCCAACGGTTCAACCAGGATTTGTCGTAGTTACCAAAAGTCACATTGGAACGTCTGTACAGTTTATAAATGTCGTTTCCGATACTTCCCTGGAAGAATGCACTGAAATCAACTCCTTTCCAATCGGCAGAAAGAGTGAATCCATATGTCCAGTCAGGGTTCGGCTTGCCTATCATGGTACGGTCATCACCATTCAACCCATTTTCACCATCCAAATCTTTAAAACGAATATCTCCAGGCTTGGCATTCGGCTGTATCAGCTGAGTCTTTCCGTTAGAATCTACGTAGGTATAGCTATCTATCTCCTGCTGATTCTGGAAAATACCATCATGCAAGTAACCGTAGAAGAAGCCGTACGGACGCCCGTTCTCTCTCCAACTGACCTGGCCGCCCATACCACCGCCGATATTATTGAGACCGACACGGTCGGGGCCCTGGTCTGTTACGGTATTCTTCACATAAGAAGCATTTCCATTGATACCCAGATTCACTTCACCCACCTTAAAGCGATAGGACGCTTCGAACTCGATACCTTCGTTCTTCACTGTACCCGAATTGACCGTCATACTGCCATAACTGGTATAAAGAGGAATCGGCATGGAAAGCAGCATGTCCTTCGTCTTCTTCACGAAATAGTCGGCAGAGAATGTCAATGCACTGTTGAAGAAACGCAAGTCAATACCCAAGTCGGTCTGTTCGGAGGTCTCCCATTTCAAATCGGCATTGGCATAGCCACTGGGCAGCATGCCCGTATATACCTTTCCATTTATGACTGCATTCTTACCCTGACTCATCATACTTGTATAGGCAAAGGAGCCAATACGTTCGTTACCATTCTGTCCCCAGCTTAGACGTATCTTGGCAAAATCCAACCAGGAAGGTCTGTTCTCCATGAACTTCTCCCGAGTCAACACCCAACCCAAAGAAACCGAAGGGAATGTAGCATACTGGTGGTCACGACTGAAGTTTGACGAACCGTCCCGTCTCACTACCGCTTCGAACAAATACTTTTCATCATAATTATAATTGATACGTCCGAATACGGATGCAATGCGGTGGTCTTCCGCCCCACCCCATACTTTGGACTGCTCTTCGGGTGCTGTGGCCGTGTCTATATATCCCTTGTCTATATCCACCACCAGCAGATTATAATCTTCCGCTTCCAAATTGGAGTAATGGTAGGAAGACATACTCGTACCGAACAGTGCACCTATATTATGACGGCCGAAAGACTTTGTATACGACAGTACATTTTCCCACTGCCAATAGGAAGACTCCCTTTTCTTATCCTCTACCTTGGAAGTGGCATTCTTACTGGTAGCATTCAGCTCGTAGACTGGAGTCACATTCTTAATGGAATTGAACACCCATTCCGCACCATAGGTAGTCTTGAACTTCAAACCCGGTAACAAGTCCACATCAAGGTTAAAGTTCGCACCGAAATTCTGAGGCATAGTCCTCTGGTTATGACTGACCTGCATGGCTGCCAGCGGATTGGTTATTTCACGCATCTCGATGATATTGTATGCCAGGCCGTTGGGAGCAATGACATGATTTGGATAAGTTACGGCATATTGCTCCAGTATAGCAGGGTCGGTCTGATAAACCGGTTCGGTAGGAGGCAACATATTCATGGAAGTAATCAAGCCTGCTGCTTCACTATTGCCAATAGTATTACCAGTCTGGATTGACTTGGAATAGCTTGCAATTGCACCAAAACTAATCTTATTCAACCAATTTCGTGATTTCGTGTCCAGTAATACATTATTGTAATTCAAGCGTACATTGTAGCGTTCATAATCAGCATGTCCTTTAGCATAAATACCTTCTTGCTTTACATAACCGAAAGAAGCATAATAGGTAGAGTTGTCCGTACCGCCACTCAACGAAACCTTGTGGTTCATAATAGGAGCATTCTTGTTCTGCAGTTCCTTTTGCCAGTCGGTATTGACGCTGGAAACAGTCGGGAAATAAGGATCCTTACCTGCATTGGCAGCCATTTCATTCATCAACATCTGATAATCCGCACTACCCAGCAAATCCACCTTCTTGGAAGGATTCTGAATACCGTACGTAAATTCATAGTTCAAAGTAGCCTTTCCTTTAGTACCCTTCTTCGTAGTAATCAGTACAACACCGTTAGCACCACGGGCTCCGTAAATAGCGGCGGAAGCTGCGTCTTTCAGCACTTCAATAGACTCAATATCAGAAGGATTCAAATGACTGATACCACTTTCAGACGGCATGCCGTCTACTATATAAAGCGGATCGGAGTTGTTGACCGTACCGGTACCCCGAATACGAATCTTTGATTCCGCACCGGGCTGACCTGAATTAGAGATAATCTGTACACCGGAAACTTTACCTTTCAAGGCATTCTGAATATTTGTAGGATTACCTTTATCCAACTCTTCACTGGTAACACGGCTCACAGCAGACGAAAGTACACTCTTCTTTTGTACACCATAGCCTACTACAACTACCTCGTCCAGCAACTCAGAAGAATCAGTAAAACGGACTTTCAGATTTGTATCTGCAGCAGTCAGTTTATACTCAATAGGCTCATAACCGATAAAGGTGAAGACCAACACATCACCCACAGAAGCTTTCAGACTGAAATTCCCATCAATATCCGTCACAGTACCCACAGCCGGATTACTTTTCATACTGACATTAGCACCCGGAACCGTTTCTCCGGAAGGGTCATAAACGACACCCTGCACATTAATTTGTTGTGCGAAGAGCTGCAAAGTGCAACTGAGAATGCAAAGCAGCAAAAGGACTCTTTTTCTTTTCATGATAATAGTATTAGTTTATAAAATAGGAAGTTATTCATATTGTATTGATACAAATTCCAATACTTCGATAAGCGAAATTACGTACTAAACAAGAAATGGAAGTTGAATATTTCTCATAAGGAGTTCATTTACTAACACATCCATAAAAAACGTTTTATTTTAAACTTAAAGTGATAAAGTTTAAACCCATAAAAAAACGGATACGTTTCTGTAACGTACCCGTTTTCTTCCAAATCCATTGATTATAAAAAGTATTACCTTTCTAAAGTCCAGTTAATGGCATTTCTGAACATGGTCGTAAACCCTTCCGTTTCGTACAACTTACTACTATGCCCTATCTGGAAATAAACATTGCGTGCCTTTTTGCTTTCATTGACCCAAACCACCGGATGATCGCCCATCTTGATGTCCGATGCAGGCGTGTAGCTCGATTCGTCTACATTGGCTAATACATGTACATTAGGGCGCGGACTCTTGTCATAAGTATACCACTCGTCATCGGGCACCACGAAAGAGGCCGGAACATCCTTCATTACCGGATGCTGTTTATCTTCCACAATCAGCGTACCGTCGGCCAGCGGAGCTATGTAGTTCTTGAAACGTACACCACCCATGAAATCAGAGAACCATTGCCACATGGGATAACCGTCAAACTCGCCCAGCAAAGTAGCATGATGGAAACCGATCCAGCCGCCACGGCCTTCTTCTATATACTTGACGAATGCATCTTCCGCTTCCTTCGGCCAAGTATAAGGCGGGAAATCCAATTGAATAACCAAGCTGAACTGCGACAAGTAAGCCTCCGTTATGTTCCTGGCATTGTTTATCTCGGTAATACTGAAATTCCCCTTTACACCTTCGGCCGCCAACCACTTCAAGCCGGCATCTGTAAATCCTCCGTGCTGTCCACCACGTTCCGTCAACACCAGTACCTTCGCCTTGTGCGGCTTGCCCAATAGGTTTTCTGCTACCGTACGGCGCAAATCACCCTGCTCATTGTCTCCGCTATAATCCCAATACATGCCTCCCAGCAAATCTTTATCCAGAATATACTGACACTTGATGGCAAGTGAACGGGGATTCTCAAAACCAAATACCAACGTATCATTCTTATCGGCCAGATAAGGCACTTGAGCCACCTCATCCCACTTTTCAGTATATTGGGTATCCGTATTCCCTACCTTATTATAGTCTTGGAAGCTGGGATAACCGTCACCTCCACGACCATAGAAGGGCATACCCATCACCAGCTTGGAAGGCGGTACGCCCGCTTTCAAGTGTGCAGTAACGGCACCGTCCGAAGTAATGTCACCGCTATGTCCTGACGGATAAAGCGCCGAATGGTGCTTGGGAGCAGAAGCCATGTCATAAGCCATGATATTCACAAAATCGACGGAAGGCAAGATAGCCTTGAAGTCAATGTAACGGGCAGAAGCTACGGTGGCAAGTGTCAGTTCCTTTTCATTGCCGATGGCAGCTCTGATATCCTGCATCAGAAGTGTAAAATTCTCCGTATCGTCCGGTGACGAGGATATATTTGCCATAGAGCTGGTGGGATATTCCCAATCGATGTCAATGCCATCCAAAGCGAACTCCTTCACCACACGGTCACAGTCCGCGGCAAAAGCACGGCGATATTCATCATTGGCAGCCATCTCACTGAAACGTCCGCTTCCCCAGCCGCCGATGGAAAGCAGCACTTTCAGCTCCGGCTTCTGTTTCCTCAAATCAACAATCTGTCTCAAACGTTCCTCATTATCAATCTTGACACCGTTAAAGCTCTCGTTTACATGACCGAACGCATAGTTGATATGCGTCATGTACTGCGGGTCGGGCATCACCTCACTCCACGAAGTGACATAAGCAACCACAACCTTTGAATCGCGGGAAGCCGCAACGACCTCTTCTCCCGACTTAACGCTACCGCATGAAACCAATACGCCCAAAGCGGCAGCCATCATCATTCTAATTTTTTTCATAAGTACTATCTTTAATTACAAATTATCGCAGGTCTGACGGACCCGTGAACCTATCAATGCATAATACAGCATAAACGCTTCTCCAAAAAGAACGATGAGCCATGACCATCTCCAGCCTCCAAGAACATCGGCAAGCACTCCTTGCAACAAGAGCAATATGGCACCGCCTACCACTCCAATCATGAACACACCCGAAGCCACCGAAGTGTATTTTCCCAAATGGGCAACGGACAAAGTAAAGATAGCTCCCCACATGATGGAATGGAACAGACCTACTGCCGTGAGCAGCCACGGATTATTCAGAAGAATGGCCAGTAGGGCGAGTAGTCCTGCCGATACCGTAGTAACCGTCAACTGCACGCGGGGAGAAATCCTGCTCAGGCTACTCCCCACCAGGCGGCCCACAAGCATACCACCCCAATAGAGCGTAGCCATCAGTGCCGGAGAAGCATAATCCATCTCGATGGCGTACAGATTGATATTGGCCCCGATACAGACTTCCACTCCTACATAAAAGAAGATAGCCACCACGCCCAATGTCAGATGACGGAAGGACCATACACTTTTTTCCAGCTTTTCTCCCTTCTCTACCCTGGTTCCTTGGATATCGGGCAAAGACAATTTCATCAACAACAATACAATCAAAGAAATAACAGCCATCAATGCCAGGAACGGAACCATCAGCTGGTCAATCTGAATGTCCTCCATAGACAGACCACCGAACACGACACCGGTCACGAAATAAGGAGCAAGCGTAGTTCCCACAGAATTGGCGGAACCGCCTATAGCCAAACGCTGAATGGACTGGGTACCCTTGACATGGCAAGCCGTCAGATAAGGATTTATAACCACTTGCAGAATGGTAGCCGAAGCCCCTACCACGAAAGAACCCAGTAAGAAAATCAAGAACCCTCCAGGGATAACATTATTTCCTGCATGCCAATTCGCTTCAGGAAAGTGTACTGTGAAATAGGAAGAGGCAAAGAACAAACCAAGCCCCACAATCATCACCAGCAATCCACGCATCAATGTTCCTTTATATCCGTATTTGCTAATCCACGACGAGCCTACCCCTCCACAAACCGGATAAGCAAGGAACCAGGAGAAAGTAATCAAAGTAGCAAAAGTATTTTTCAACCCGCCCACTTCCGAAAGAAAAGTTTCTTTCAGAGGACCCTGAAACTGAGTATTGGCAGTCGTAAGGAAACCTACAATAAAGAACAAGAACACCATCGTGATGAATGGCCCCATATAGTTTATTTGTTTTTCTTGTTGTGTCATAGTATTTTGATTATTAATTCAAATAATTAGTTATCAGCCGCCTGCAAGGCGACTTAGCAGTTAAGCATGCTTGCCGCCGCCTCATCCAGCAGAAATTCACAGTTGGGATGAAGCTGAAGGATGGAAGCAGGAACATCTGTTGTCACAGGCCCTTCAAGCATCCGCTTGACAATATCCGCTTTATTAGTCCCTTTGGCAACCAGTACAATCCGGCGTGCCTGCATAATGTTCTTTATTCCCAAAGTAGCCCCTCCCAACTCTTTATCGGGAGGAGTACCCGTTTCTCTACGGATGCGTTCTTCCAGTTCCACATTCATCCGGGTCACCCATGCTTCACCGCCAAAGGGAGATTCCGGCTGGTTGAATCCCAGGTGTCCGTTCTCACCCAACCCTAAAATCAGCAAATCAATACCGCCACGGTTCGCAATTTCCTGCTGGAAATCCCTGCATGACTGTTCAAAATCACCAGAAATGGTAGGCAGCATCAGGAAATTCTCTTCCTTGATGCCCAATGTATCCATCAACTCCGTTTTCAGCATCGTGTAGCATGCTCCGGCATATTCGCGCGGCACATTCGTTACCTCATCCAATCCGAAGAAAGTAACGGTATCCACCTTAAACGGATATTTAGTATAGATTTCTCCCACCAACCGATGAAGATTACCGGTAGTACGTCCCGTCGAAAGTCCTATCACACTCTCCGGTTCATTCAACATCTGCCCGATGATGCGCCATGCAGCCGTGCAGTCAAACTCCTTTTCATTCTTTGTTATTGTTATTTTCATATTCTTAATCATTAATTCCTAATCACATGTTCATCGCCACCGCACCGGCCCCCAGAAGCCCGATAAATCCGGGATTCAGTTTCGTAATGACAACCCCGTTGCTGACAAAACGCATGGTCGTAGGATGAAGTTTCTCCAGAATCTTCTCGTGCATATACCCGTCGGCCACAATGCCTCCACCCAACACCACCGTGTCCGGGTCAATCACACGTACCAGATTCATGATAAGATTGGCAAGCGCCTCAGCTGCATTCTCCACCAGCACCGTACAGAGAGGGTCACCTTTCTGACTAAGTGCAAACACCTCACTCACAATCACCCGTTCCCCTTTTTCAGCCGGAATATGCAGGCCGGTCTCATACTGGTTGCGGAGCAGACGGGCACAATTGTCAAAACCTATGCCGGCAGCAATCGCCTCCACACAGTCCATCCGTCCACAACCGCATTTAATGCCTATGTTCACACCTACACGCACGTGTCCCACTTCGCCGGCATTGAAATGGCTGCCACGGATTTGTCTCCCATTTATCACCGTACCCACGGCAATGCCTGTACCTACATTTACGTATATGAAGTTTTTGGAAATTTGTCCGAATCCCCAGACGCGTTCGGCTCTTGTAGCGCTCTTCACATCATTGTCTATATGGCAAGGCATGCCATATATGTCCGACAGTTCCTTTGCCAACTCAATCCGCTGTGTCCTGCTCGGGTCAATCTGCAGCCAGACACCTTCGTTGGGATCTACACGCCCTATCAGGCCAACACCCATCGCTACCGGTTTCTGGTCATACCAGCCCACGGTACGGATATAATCATCGAGCGACGACTTGATGATTTCCAGCGCAGCCTGCTGATTAAAATAACCGGAGTCATATTTCTTATACCTCAAAATGTTGCCACGGCTATCCATTTCGCCAATCAGCAACTTCGTGCCTCCTAAATCAAGACCTAAATACGTTTCCATTTTTTATATGCGTTTTTTAATATTGTTTACTGTCCACAATATTACGCACTATCAGGGAGACAAGGGTTTATTCTCTGACAAAAAAGGTTTAATACCTGTCTCTTATACACATCTCCGAGCCCACGAGACACTCGCTAATCTC
>ERZ1027215.794-NODE-794-length-10795-cov-4.235102_pt1 | contig 10795 bp, 8 predicted proteins | sample MGYA00519481_ERZ1027215 | MGnify/ENA primary metagenome ERZ1027215 (study PRJEB26926, sample SAMN06164487) | human gut metagenome | biome: ENVO:00009003; feature: ENVO:2100002; material: ENVO:00002003 | host: Homo sapiens | place: USA | collected 2012 ... | reverse complement strand
GCCTCTCTCCGGCCCTCCGTGCGCCAGACACCGGCCAACTCCCGGGGCGGATGGGACCGGGTATACCGGGCGCAGGCGGCGCCGCCGTCCCGGTGCTGCCGCATCCGGCGGCACAGATCCGACGCCGTGCCGGTATACAGGGTGTCGTCCCGGCACCAGAGCATATAGACATAGTACATCCCCTCACCTCACTGCCCCCAGCATACCACGATCCGCCGCCGGGCGCAACGGTCACGCCGGGGGATCGTCGTGAAATTCGATGAATTTCAGGGCGTACAGGTCGCAGCCGGTGGAGAAATCCCCCTGCCGCAGCACCAGATAGTCCGTGCCCACGGCCTCCAGGATGCCCTCCTGCCGCACCAGGCGGTACGAGCCCACCAGGAAGCTGGCGGACGCGCGGCGGCCGATGTTCCGGCCCAGCAGGTCCCGCAGGGAGCCGCCGCCGGAGTCAGAGGCGTTATGTATGTTCATGGCGCACCTCACGCATACAGATTCCCTGCCGTTTCTCCGGCGCGGGTACTCCATCCTATGCCGGGGCGGGTGAATGCGTTTCTGAATGTGCCGAATTACGATTAAAAGAGAATGGCAAATATCTAATAAAGCAGCCTGGTGCACCAGAGCGGCGATGCGGCGGTGAACTTCGGCAACACACCGCCGACGGCGGTGGGCGGCGTTACGTTGGTGGAGGAAAAGGTTGTGGTGACGCCGGTGTCCGGCCGCCACCGCAGCTTTAAGCTGGGAGAATATTTTTCCGATACGCCGGGTGATACGCTGCATTATGTGATCGTATCGTCTCAGCTGGTCAGCGATACCGCGGCCATCGATGGGGATACCTTAAACGTGGAGACCAGCAAGAGCCGCAGCGGCGATCTGGTTATTGCTGCGGTGGACGCCCAGGGCGCACAGACACAGATCACCTTCCGGTTTAAGGTCACCAACCTGACGTTGGCCATTTTCATCACGCTGGCGGTGGCTGTGGTGGTGGGCATCATTGTGGCGGGTGTCACGATCTGGAGTGTAACGCACCCGCTGTGGAAGGGGGAACTGAAGGTGGTCAACCTGGATCGTTCCTGTGCCGGTATGTCGCGGAGCCATGCCAGCTTTCGGGGCAAGCTCAAGCTGAGCTATTTTATGGTCGGACCCTGCGGCCTGAATGCGGACCAGTGCTGGTTTGCCACCAAGCCCGGCAGACGGCTGAAGTTCTGCTCCAAGACTCCGTTTTACGTCAATGGAATGGCACTGAAGGAGACGGATGTCTATGCGGGAATGACGCTGATCTATGCAGACGAAAAGAATCGCACAGGTATCCGCATTGACGCGGCACCCGGACGCCGATAAGCAATTATTGAAAACCGAACGATATACGACATACAGCGACAATGAAGGAGTATGTTATGGCCTATCTGGCAGATGTGCAGCTTCCTGCTGCCAGCAAGAACGCAGCGGGTGGAAGCAGTACGCCGGCAACGGAATATGGTTTGACCATGCGAGGACACCTGGCCAATGTGGATAACGGTGTCAGCGGCTTGCCTCGTATGCACGGTGCCAACCTGTCCTATCACATTCTGGGAGCGGCAAGCGCGGAAATTCCCGTGACTCAGATCTCTACCTATCTGGCAGCAGGCTTTATGCGCCGGTTTAAGGAAGCGGTGGGAAAGGATCAGCTAAATCTGAAGCTCTCCAAGGACACGGTAAGCGATTGGGAGGATCAGATCGGCCTGACGGCCCAGCAGGTATACAACGACGTGACACACAGATGCCCGAACCTGATGCTGCCGGATATCGACATAGAGGATCTGCGCACGTTCGGCGTTCAGCCTCACGGACAAGCGCCGAGTCCCTGGGACACGGCGGCCCGCAACTGGTGCTCCCGCTGTGAGGGGCAGCGCGGGAGAAACCGCGCTGCGCTGGAGGGAGAACTGCCCAAGAGCCTCCTGGACGAAGATGCAACGGATGACTCCCTGATTGGCAGAACCTTCCGGAAGCTGTGTGATATTGCAAAGAATCCGGAACTGGGCCCCTATTATGCGGCATTCCTACTTAGCCGCAACGGCGATGACCTAAAGGCGGCTGTAGAAGGTGCGATCCAGGAGATCCAGGGACAGAAACGGGACCAACAGACGTATCTGGACAGTGCGGCGGACCGGATTGTCCAGGCCAGTACCAATTTCTGTGCGAACCGTTTCTTTGGCATCGGCGACAAGAGGGCCTATAACGACTACGTGGACAGCGTCAAGGAGTACTATAGGACCTATAACCGCGTGCAGGAATGCACAGATGTGGAGAACACGCTGCGGAAATTCCGGGAGCAGCTGGAGAATCTGAACAGTGGGTACTTTGCCTTGCTGACGGAGGTGCTGGACAATCTGCTGGAGACCTTTGATGAGGATGGGCAGTGGCTGGATTCCTCTGCGGCCAGTGCATCCCCCGGTTACACCAAGCGTATTTTGCAGCTGTCGGACATTAGACCGAGGCTGGTTATGGACCCCTACGGCTCCTACCGCTTTGTGTATGCCGCCCTGGCTGCCTGCTGGCTGCTGAACATCCTATGCCTGGTCTGAGGGGAGGCACAGTATGAGTACATCTTATTTCATGAACATCGGCGCGTATGTGGCCACGGTGATTTTTGCGGCTGCGCGTCTGGCTGTGGGAGGAGTGCTGACCGAGCCCGGCGCGCTGATCCCGGCACTGCTGGTGCTGGGGATCCTGCTTATCCCCTTGGCGTCTAAGGGCGGATTTCAGAAGAGTACCTATCAGACCGGGCCAGCCTTTGGGCTGGCATGGGGCGTCCTTTATGCCCTGACCCCGGCACAGCTGTCATCCGACCGGATATCCGGCGTGCTGGAGGCCAGCCTGGAGGGCCTTTCTTTCAGCTTCAAGAATAACCTGGCGGTATTCTGCATCGGACTGCTGCTGCTTGTGGGACTGAGCGCCGTGCGCAAGTATTTCCCGAATGCGGCTTTGAACGTCCTGCGGTATGCGATCCTGATTCTGATGCAGCTGCTGGCATTTGAGGGAATGTTCCGATACCTGCTGGATGCGCAGTCGGCAAGACAACTCTGGCTGTTTGTGCCGCCGGTGCTGTTCTCGGGGCTGTTCCTGGCCCGCGAGCTGCGGGACGGTGAGGAAAAGTCCCGGCTGCGCATCTGCGTGTTGGCCAGCGTCCTTTACGCCTTTCTGACACCTGTTGTCCTGGCTGCGGTATCCTCCGGATGGAGCGACCTTTGCTCCCGCGTGGGAAAGCTTACGCATCTGGGCTGGCCTATGGTGGCCGGGGCGGTGCTGCTGGCTGCGCTGACGCTGGAAAAAGGCGCGCAAAAGCAAAGTATATATCGGGCGGCCCGGCTTCTGGTATGGGCGGCCTACATCCTGCTGCTGAACTGGCGCGCCGGCGCCATGCGGCTGGACGCGGATGATTGCTGGCTGATCAGCGTGCTGGGCGTTCCGGTGGCGGGCGCGGTGTATGAGCTGCTGGAGCAGAAGGGTCAGGTCACTGCCAAATGGTATCATGCGCCGTTGGCGCTGCTGGCGCTGCTGACCGTTTCTATGGCGGCCCTGCAGGATATGCGTTTTATCCTGCTGCTGGTGGGCCTGGGCGTGCTTTGGTGGATCTGTGCGCGACTGGGCACGCTGGCCGGAAAGTACAAGGTGGTGATGCAGGGCTTCTGGGGCGCTGCGGCTATGCTGCTTCTGGCGGCTTCGCGGCAGCTGGGCACCCGGGAAGCGATCCCGGCCAACTGGCTTGTTGCGCTGGCGCTTCTGGGCGTTTCCTGGTGTGTGCTGACGGTATTCCTATCCGTGCGATACAGGGCGGCAAACGCAATGGAGATCTACCCGGAGGAGTACAGCACGGTTTACAGGCTCTGCAATGTGGTGCCGCTGCTGGCTGCGGTGCTTGCTGCGCTGTGCGTGGTATTCTGACATAAGGAGGAGAGAGATTTGAAGCTTGATATCAGGACCTTGAGCGCATCTCTGGTGGCCGGATTTGTGAGCTGGTACCTGTGCGCGGGGATTTACAATAAGAACGCGGATTCCATGTGGACGCCGCTGCTGATGGCGCTGTTATTTCTTGTGCTGGCGGCGATAACCTGCCTGGTGGTGCGCCTTACAACGGGGCGGCGCACGAGATTTATGCAATTCAAGGGTATCGGTCAGATCATGACCATGCTGGCTGTGGGCCTGGTGGCGCTGATGACGCTGATTTATGGGAACTGCCCGGAGCTGTTCCAGATAGATGGCAATGCGACCTATTACTACAATAGCGTTGATCGGGACGGAGAAAAGATGGTGACGGGGATCAGCGAACTTTCTTACCATATGGATGAGGATACCTATCGCCGGGCCTATCAGCAGTGCGACCGGATCGTTCAGGAGGTGGTAAGCGGGGCGGCGGGCCTTTCTACGCGAGAGGCGGAGCTGCATGCCTATCGCTACGTCACCGGCCACTGCGTCTACGACCTGTCCACGCCGTATTGCGGGACGCTCTACGGCGCGCTGGTGGAAGGCCGGACCAAGTGTGACGGAACCGGAAAAACCATGCAATGGATCCTGGAGCAGATGGGAATCGTTTGCCTGTCGATTTCCGGCGCGCCCTTGGACGGCGGGAACGGGCACCAGTGGAATGTGGCGGAAATTGACGGCATATTCTATGATCTGGATGCCACCGCTGACCTGGGAAACCAGGGGGACAAGCTGCTGTATGGCCGGTTCAATGTGGATAACCACCTGATTCGGGACCTCTATCCCATCGGAGACGGCTATCTGTCCTGCTTCACCATTCCGGGCACCGACAGCATGTCGGGCAGCTATCATGCCCGCAATCATACGCGGGTGGAAAGCGACGCCGACTGCGGGCCGATTTTGGCGCAGCAGTTTTCACAGGTGATACAGAAGAACGGCGGAAGCTTTGTCATCCAGCTTGCACAGAGTGCGCAGGTGGATGAGCTGAGCCGGATCTTCGGAAAATGGGAGGATGCTGAGCGCTTCCTGAAGGAGTATGGCGTATCGCTGCAGGGCTTCGGCTATTACTCGCTGACGCAGCCCGAGACAAACGTCTATCAGTTCACAGTGTACCGGGATTCGTGAGGACAAAAAGGACTCCTGCCAAGGCGGCAGGAGTCCTTTAATTGTCTCCCAGAAGTGCTTTGACCGTTGGGGCTTTTTGACAAGAAACAGGGGTCCCGCAGTTCTGCGGGACCCCTGTTGGTTCTATTTGGATGATATCCTATCCTTCGGCTTAGAAGCAGCCCTGCTCCATCATAGCCTCGGCGACCTTCTTGAAGCCGGCGATGTTGGCGCCAGCCACCAGGTCATAGCCCAGGCCGTACTCGGCAGCGGCATCGGCGGATTCCTTGTGGATGGTCTTCATCATCTTGTGCAGCTGAGCATCGACTTCCTCGGCAGTCCAGACCAGACGCTCGGAGTTCTGAGCCATCTCCAGAGCGGAGACACCCACGCCGCCGGCGTTAACAGCCTTGGAGGGAGCCACGATGATGCCCTTCTGCTGACGCAGGAAGTTCAGAGCGTCGTTGGTGGTGGGCATATTGGCCACTTCGATGTAGTACTTCACGCCGGAGGCAGCGATCTTCTCAGCGGACTCCATGCGGACGTCGTTCTGCATAGCGGCGGGCATATACACGTCAACATCCTTGACGCCCCAGCACTTCTCGCCAGCCACGAACTCGCAGCCGAACTTGTCGGCATAGGGCTTGCAGTGCATAGGATCCTTGGCGCGCATCTCCAGGATGTAGTTCAGCTTCTCGTCGGTGATAACGCCGTCGGGATCGTGAACGTAACCATCGGGACCGGCAAAGTAGGTGACGGCAGCGCCCAGCTGAGCGGCCTTCTTCATGATGCCCCAGCCCACGTTGCCGTAGCCGGAGATGGCGATCTTCTTGCCCTCGATGGTGTCATTCTCGTGCTTGAGCACTTCCTGCAGATAGTAGATAGCGCCGTAGCCGGTGGCCTCGGGACGGATCAGGGAACCGCCGTAGCTCAGGCCCTTGCCGGTGAGCACGCCGTTCTCCCACACGCCCTTCAGGCGGCGGTACTGGCCATACAGGTAGCCAATCTCGCGGCCGCCCACGCCCATATCACCGGCGGGAACGTCGATGTCGGGCCCGATGTAACGATACAGAGCCGTCATGAAGCTCTGGCAGAAACGCATGACCTCGGCGTCGGACTTGCCGGCGGGATCAAAGTCGGAACCGCCCTTGGCGCCGCCGATGGGGAGGCCGGTCAGGCTGTTCTTGAAGGTCTGCTCGAAGCCCAGGAACTTGATGATGCCCTCATACACGTTCTTCTGGAAGCGCAGGCCGCCCTTGTAGGGGCCGATGGCGCCGTTGAACTGGCAGCGCCAGCCGCGGTTGGTGTGCCACTGGCCGTTGTCGTCGCACCACACAACGCGGAAGGTGAACATACGCTCGGGCTCGACCATGCGGTTCAGCAGGTCGACCTTCTCATACTCGGGGTGCTTCTCGATGACAGGCTCCAGAGAGGACAGGACCTCCTCGACGGTCTGCACGAACTCGGGCTCGTTGCCATGCTTGGTTCTGACGTTCTCCAGAACGCTGGCCAGATAAGCATTCATAATAGTTGCCTCCTCAAAAATTGTTCCAAGATTGTTCAAAATCGAATGGGTAGATGAAATTTGCTCATACCCCCATCCGTTCTGATAATAACACCATTCCGGCAAATACTCAAGGGGGTTATTCCGAAAATCGTCCCTCGCGACCGTAAAATCTTCGCGGTGTTTTTTGTGCATTTTGTAAAAATGCACATTCCCTCCTTTGCACCCGGCAGCCGCCGCAAATTGTGGATTCCGGCCTATTTGATGATTATTTCACAATTTCACGATACAGACTCTTTCGCCCGCAAAATTACCGGTATCCCGACTTTGTAGATTTTTTTCATAGGGATTCCGGCCTGGCCCGGCTGGCTTTTTCGGAATCCTGCACATTTTTTGCCGCTGGAGCTAAAATTTCTGTTGCATTTTTATACCAAAGCGTGTAAAATATAGGCAACAATCCAAGATTGGTAGCTGTAAGGAAGTGCCTCGCGCACGGGCTGCAACTATCACTCGGCTGTTGCTTGAGTGTTTCAGATCTCCATCCGGAGGTTTGAAACATTTTTCTTTACCCGGAAGCATTGGAACAATTCAAAAGGAGGAACACACATGAATCTGGTCATCAACGGAAGACTCATCACCCGGGACGAGGGCGGCAAGGGCTATTATGAGCACGGGGCCGTGGCCTATGAGGGCGCCACCATCACCGAGGTGGGCCAGGAGAGCGCCCTGCGGGCCAAGTATCCCCAGGCCCACATCATCGACGCCAAGGGCGGCGTCATCATGCCCGCCTTCATCAACGCCCATACCCACATCTATTCCGCTCTGGCCCGGGGCCTGTCCATCGTGGGCAACAATCCCACCAACTTTTACGAGGTCCTGGACGGCACCTGGTGGGCCATCGACCGGAAGCTGACCCTGGAGGGGACCCGGGCCAGCGCCGACGCACTGTACATCGACTGCATCAAGCAGGGCGTCACCACCATTTTCGATCACCACGCTTCCTATGCCGAGATCCCCGGTTCCCTGCACACCATTGCCGAATCCGCCAAGAGGTTCGGCATCCGCTCCTGCCTGTGCTACGAGGTCTCCGACCGGGACGGCGAGGAGAAGTGCCTCCAGGCCATCCAGGAAAACGCCGACTTCATCACCGAGTGCCAGAAGAACCAGGATCCCATGCTGGCCGCCATGTTCGGCGGACACGCTCTGTTCACCATCAGCGACAAGACCTTCGACCGCATGGTGGCCGCCAACAATGGCCGCACCGGCTACCACATCCATGTGTCCGAGGGCATGAACGACGTGTACGACTCCCTGCAAAACTATGGCCGCCGTCCGGTGCAGCGGCTCCAGGACCACGGCATCCTGGGCCCCAAGACCATTCTGGGCCACTGCATCCATGTGAACACCGCCGAGATGGACATCATCAAGGAGACCGGCACCATGGTGGTCAACAACCCCGAGAGCAACATGGGCAACGCCATCGGCATCTGCCCGGTGCTCCAGCTGCACAAGCGGGGCATCCTGCTGGGCATGGGCACCGACGCCTATACCAACGATATGCTGGAGTCCCTGAAGGTGGCCCTGTGCTCCCAGCGGAGCCAGAACTGCCTGCCCAACGTGGGCTGGTGCGAGGTCACGGACATGCTGTTCCGCAACAATGCCAAAATCGGCGAGAAGTATTTCCCGGTGCAGCTGGGCGTGCTGAAGGCCGGCGCCGCCGCGGACATCATCGTCATGGACTATAAGCCCTTCACCCCCTTCTCCGACGAGAACATCGACGGCCACATGATCTTCGGCATGACCGGCCGCCAGTGCCAGACCACCATCGCAGGCGGCAAGCTCCTGATGCAGGACTGCCAGCTGGTGGGCATCGACGAGGAGGCCGAAAATGCCCATATCCTGGAGGCCGCCAAGAAGCTCTGGGGCAGCCTGAACAACCGGGTGTATTGATGCGCTGATTTTTTACGATTCAAAAAGGAGGAACCCCCATGTCCGAGAAAATGTATCCAATTCCCTTCAAATCCCTGATGAATTGGGTAATCACCGAGTACGCCGGCTGCGGCGACGTGTTCGGCGTGCATAAGCAGTACCACGCCACCGGCAAGAGCCTGCCCATCTTCGGCGAGCGCATCGAGACCCCCTTCGGCCCCGCCGCCGGTCCCAACAGCCAGCTGGCCCAGAACATCATCGCCGCCTATGCGGCCGGCGCCCGGTTCTTCGAGGTAAAGACCGTCCAGAAGATGGACGGCGCTGATCTGGCCGCCTGTGTGCCCCGCCCCTGCATCCTGGCCAACGACGAGGGCTATAACCAGGAGTGGTCCACGGAGCTGACCGTTCCCCAGGCCATGGACGAGTATATCAAGGCCTGGTGCGCTCTGAAGGTCCTCAGCAAGGTCTACGGCTTCGGCGATCCCGACGGCTTCGTGTTCAACATGTCCGTGGGCTATGACCTGGAGGGCATCAAGGGCGAGAAGGTCAACACCTATATCGACGGTATGATGGACGCCAGCCGCACCGCTATCTTCGGCGAGTGCAAGGAGGTGCTCAAGGAGCTGTTCCCCCAGGAGACCGCCTTCATCGACGCCATCTCCCCCCGGGTGTCCCGCAGCGTCACTGTTTCCACCCTCCACGGCTGTCCCCCTGACGAGATCGAGCGCATCGCCAGCTATCTGATCTCCGAAAAGCACCTGCACACCTTCGTCAAGTGCAACCCCACCATCCTGGGCTACGAGACCGCCCGCCGCACCCTGGACTCCATGGGCTATGACTACATCGTCTTCGATGAGCACCATTTCAACGAGGATCTCCAGTGGGCCGACGCCGTGCCCATGTTTGAGCGCCTGCAGGCCCTGGCCGACAGCTGCGGCCTGGAGTTTGGCCTGAAGCTGTCCAACACCTTCCCGGTGGACACCACCCGGGGCGAGCTGCCCAACAACGAGATGTACATGTCCGGCCGCAGCCTGTTCCCCCTGACCATCGAGATGTGCCACCGCATTTCCCGCCAGTTCAAGGGTAAGATGCGCATCTCCTTCGCCGGCGGCGCGGAGTATTTCAACTGCGACAAGCTGTTTGCCGCCGGGATCTGGCCCATCACCGTGGCCACCACCATCCTCAAGCCCGGCGGATACAACCGCCTGCACCAGATGGTGGAGAAGGTGGAGCCCATGGCATACCGTCCCTTCTCCGGCACGGACACCCAGGCCATCTGCCAGCTGTCCGCCGCCAGTCACACCGATGTTCACCACGTCAAGCCCATCAAGCCCCTGCCCAGCCGCAAGAGTGAGAAAAGCGTCCCCTGGCTGGACTGCTTCACCGCCCCCTGTCAGGGCGGCTGTCCCATTGAGCAGGACATTCCCGAGTATATGGAGCTGTGCCGCAAGGGCCTGTACGCCCCGGCCCTGAAGCTCATCACCCAGAAGAACCCCCTGCCCTTCCTGACCGGCACCATCTGCGCCCACCGGTGTCAGACCAAGTGCTCCCGGAACTTCTATGACGAGTCCGTCCGCATCCGGGATACCAAGCTGCTGGCCGCCGAAAAGGGCTACAACGCCCTGATGGCCTCCATCCGGCCCACCGAGAAGGTCTCCGGCAAGAAGGCCGCCATCATCGGCGGCGGCCCCACCGGCATCGCCGCGGCCTATTTCCTGGCCCGGGCCGGTATCGAGACCACCATCTTCGAGCGGGAGAGCTGCCTGGGCGGCGTGCCCCGGCACGTGATCCCCTCCTTCCGCATCGCCAACGAGACCATCGAGAACGACATCGCCCTGATGGAGAAGTACGGCGTGGACGTCCGCTGCGGCGCGCCTGCCCCCTCCGTCACCGAACTGAAGGCCATGGGCTATACCCACATTCTGTTCGCCGTGGGCGCCTGGAAGCCCGGCAAGCTGGAGATCGCCGGTGATGTGGCCGGGGCCATCCAGTGGATGAAGGGCGTCAAGGCCGGCAACATCGCCGTGGGCGGCAGCATTGCCGTCATCGGCGGCGGCAACACCGCCATGGACGCCGCCCGCCTGGCCAAGCGTTCCGGCGCGGACCATGTGACCCTGGTGTATCGCCGCACCCGCAAGTACATGCCCGCCGACGAGCATGAGCTGACCCTGGCCCTCCAGGACGGCGTGACCTTCGCCGAGCTGGCCGCCCCTATGAAGCAGGCCGACGGCGTGCTGACCTGCGAGAAGATGGTGCTGGGCCTGTCTCTTATACACATCTGACGCTGCCGACGACTAG
>ERZ1027215.778-NODE-778-length-10987-cov-6.660080_pt1 | contig 10987 bp, 21 predicted proteins | sample MGYA00519481_ERZ1027215 | MGnify/ENA primary metagenome ERZ1027215 (study PRJEB26926, sample SAMN06164487) | human gut metagenome | biome: ENVO:00009003; feature: ENVO:2100002; material: ENVO:00002003 | host: Homo sapiens | place: USA | collected 2012 ... | reverse complement strand
AGTTTTTAATATTGTTTAAATTAATTATTTTAAATCCATTCGGTATTGCCAATTATTTTACCCCTGTAGAACCAAATGAACCACGAGATACTTCGTCTAAATGCTCTACCTCCTCGAACTCAATCTCTGGCTGAACCTTATTTATTCTAAACTGACAGATTCTATCATTCTTGTGAATAATTGTATCTTCCATTGCAATTACAGGGTAGAGCCACTGATCGTTGTCTCCACTATAGCTGTTGTCGATCACCGCAAAACTATTTGTCTGCAATACCTTGAAATTCTTATATGTACTGCTACGTGGTACAATATTCGCCTCATATCCCTCTGGAAGTTTCATTCCAACTCCTAATGGGATCAGACGAAATTCACCTTTCTTCAGATTTATGGTTTCGGCACTTCTGAGATCAACCCAGTCGCCCTTATTGATTTTTTTAATTTTATCAATGTCCTTATCAAAATATTTAATCTTAATTGTTTCCATATTATATATTCTCCTTAGTTCTTAATCACAATATAAAACTATTTTGTTCTGAGCAAGAGATTGTTTTACATCAATGACTCGTTGGTTTTTTGAACCTCTGAATTTTAATGATAGGTCTTTCTGCTCATCTATATATTCTCCGTCAACGAGAACATCTATATTAGAAATTATCTTTCTTCTCTTTTCCCATGCTTCAATGTCTTTTTTATCTAAAACAACACAATCAGCTTGTAATCCTGCAAAAGAACACATAATGTCGTTCCAACAAAAGCCAGTATATAACCAAATGGTTTTCTCAGGAAAAGAAATACGGATTTCTTTAATTAGAGACAAGACTTCATCGAGGTTTTGTTTCGCTAAAGGTTCGCCCCCTAGAACAGAAATTCGATTAATATATGGTCTATCAATAAGCTTTATAAATTTATTTTTTGCTTCTTCTGTCCATTCTTTACCACCATTAAAATCCCAAGTATCAGGATTAAAACAGTTAAAACAATGTCTATCACACCCTTGAACGAAGAGGGAGACTCCAACTCCCTCTCCATTTGAAATATCAAGATTGCGCATACTTGCAAATCTCATATTTAATCCTCCGTATATTCCATGTCATCCAAATGATAGACACGGTCATGAATGTCGCCATATCTACCCTGATTACCACCATTCTTTGCAGTGCCAATATAACCACAAACTCTAAATGCTATATCCATTGTTGTATTATCAGTATTTCCACAGCTAGGACATTCCCATTTAAGTCTATTGTTTTCATCTGATACAAGAGGAATATCACCATCAAAGCCACATTTTTCACAATAACAACTCTTTGTATTGATCTCTGCATACATGATATTGTTATAAATAAATTTAATAACTTCTAGTATGGCAGAAATATTATGGCTCATACTTGGTATTTCGATATATGAAATTGCTCCTCCTGGACTCAATTTTTGAAATTTTGATTCGATTCTTAACTTTTCAAATGCTGTGATATGTTCAAAGACAGGAATATGATATGAATTAGTAATATAATTTCTATCGAAACCATCTAATTTTTCAAAGATATCGTTACCGAAACGAGATTTTAGGCACTTTGCAAATTTGTAAGTTGTGGACTCTAATGGTGTTCCGTACAAACTATAATCAATATTTTCTGCTTGTTTCCACTGATTACATTTATCATTTAACGCCTGCATAACCTTTAATCCAAACTCTTCGCCAATTCCTTCATCCGAATGAGAGTGACCAGTCATAAATTTTACACATTCATATAAACCAGCATAACCAAGTGATATTGTAGAATAACCATCATAAAGAAGTTTGTCGATTTTCTCATGTTTCTTTAATCTAGCGTATGCTCCATGCTGCCATAGAATAGGTGCTACATCAGAAGATGTACCAAGTAATCGCTCGTGTCTTGCTCTTAATGCTTTATGACATAATTCTGTTCTTTCCTCAAAAATTTCCCAAAACTTATCAAAATCTCCGTCAGATGAGAAAGCAATATCTGGAAGTGAAATCGTTACAACCCCCTGATTGAATCGTCCATAATATTTATGTCTATTCGGATCAAAGTTCTTTGCATTTGCAATATTTCCCACTTTATCCGTAAATCTATCTACAGTAAGGAAACTTCGGCAGCCCATACATGTATAGACATCACCCTTTAATTCAAGCATCATTTTTTCAGATATGTAATCAGGGACAAGTCTCTTAGATGTACATTTAGCAGCTAATTCTGTAAGATACCAGTATTTTGAATCCTCTGTAATATTATCTTCTTCCAATACATAAATAAGCTTTGGAAATGCAGGAGCAATATAAACGCCATCTTCATTTTTTACTCCTTGAATTCTTTGACGAAGCATTTCTTCGATTAGCATCGCTAAGTCAGCTTTCTCTTGACTGTTCTTTGCTTCGTTCAGATACATAAAAATTGTAATAAAAGGTGCTTGTCCGTTTGTTGTCATAAGTGTAACTAACTGATACTGAATTGTCTGAACACCTTTTTCTATTTCTTCTTTTAATCGTTTATTTGTTATATTAATGACTTCTGCAAGGTCTTCATTATACTCACTAATCAATCCATTATTATATAATTCCTCTGTTACTTTCTTTCTGATTGATTTTCTACTTACATCAACAAATGGGGCTAAATGGGCTAGAGAAATACTCTGTCCACCATACTGATTGCTGGCAATCTGAGCAATTGCTTGTGTTTCGATATTGCAAGCAGTCGAAAAACTATGTGGCGTTTCAATAAGAGTTTCGCTAATTACGGTATTATTTTGAAGCATATCTTCAGAATTGACCAACCCACAGTTATGCATATGCTGCAAGAAGTAATCGGCATCATGAAAATGAATTAGTCCTTCATTATGAGCTTGAATTATTTCAGGAGATAATAAATATCTTTTTGTCATATCTGTACTAACAGATCCAGCAATATAATCTCTTTTGGTAGGATTTAATACTGGATTTTTGTTTGCATTTTCATCTTTCCAATATTCGTCTTTGTCTTCCACAAGATCATGAATCTCTATATCTGTTGTATTCTCATTCTCTCTTTGGAACTCACGAATACTTCTATATCCTTCATAAGCTTTTGCAGTAAGTCTCTGTTTCTTAGTAATCAATTTATCAAATACCATTGACTCAATATCAGATACACTTGCCTCATTCTTATCTTTACATTCATTTTCAATCTCATTTGCAATAACTTCTGCAATCTTTGGTTTTACAATACCTGAACCATTTTTCATTGCTTTAAGAATTGCTGTTGAAATTTTTGATTTATCAAAATCAACTTCTGAACAATCTCTCTTAATTATTTTCAAATTTTATCTCCTTTCTAAATTACTGTTATGATTGTATAACCAAGTACACATGCTGCAATCGCTGCCACAGCTTTCCAATCAATCTCAAATTCTATACAATCTATAAAATTGAATTTCATTTATTCTCCTTTCTTTTTTCCATTCGTTTATTCAGTATAAAATCTGCATATCCACTGTTTTCGTTACACGTATATTCAAAGTTACTCCAACTTTGATATTTACTTGCAGTAGCGGTTGATCTATAACACTTATCTTTCATAGGACAATTATCACTACTGCACATTGATATATCTGGCATATGTTTCACCTACCTTATTATATTTTTACCACTCATCTCATTACATATAAGAGCTTTATGTATGCAACTGTCATCCATATTTGCATGAGTTTTTACAGTTGTAATATGGTCAATTATATATTCTCTGTCTCCAACGACAACTGTTATAAAATTATCCCCCATATCTTGTAGCTCTCTTATTAATTGACGAGTGGTAGTTATCCCACCACTATAAGCGATGGGACGTAAACCACTATAATTAATCTGAATCACCCCCATTTCAATATTTCAATACTTCATTTACGACTTCTGAAAGCTCTTTTCCTTCATTGTTATAGATAATTCGATTCGCCAACATCTCAGCTCCACGAAAATCTACGTTGTCAGCTTTCATTCTTCTTTCAGCTTCTTCTCTGTTGTCGCCACGTTTTAATAACCTATTTTTAATTGTAGTTTGGTTGGCATATATGTATATAACTTTGGGATTTATACCCTTAGAAATAAGAGTATTTACACCATCAGGTGTTAGAATTGATACCATTTTAGATTCTTTTTCATAATCTTCTTTTGCTGTGCCGTAGTACCATAAGCCACTTGCAGAAAGATATTTTCTATATTCAAGGAAAAACCCATCATTTATTTTGCTAATGAATTCATCCTCTGAAATAAAATGGTATGTTTGGTCTTGAATTTCATCATCTCTCATTGGGCGAGTCGTGTAAGATACAAGGTTTTCATAGCCATATTTGTTTACTAATTCATTTGCGATAGTATCTTTGCCAGAACACGATTTACCCATTAATACCAATAAACTCATGACTCAACCACTCAATTAACTATATGACCGTCATTTATAATAACGTTCTTATTTTTAAATCTGTGAAGGTCTTCACAATCTTCTAATGTTACTAAGTCAACATCAATTCCTAAATAAGTATCCATACTATCTGGAGTAGGAATATCGTGCGCAAATTCCATTGAACAGTTCAACCTCCTTCTCATCATCACTGTTAATTCTTACAGTAACAGGATGTGTTGATATACTAACCATACCCATAAATGACTTGGCATCTACTATCTGATGCTCGTAACAGCCATCTACATCAGCAGAAATTTTACTTATTAATAAGTGGACGAACTCTTCCAAATCGGTTAAGCTGTCCAAATTTAAAGTGAAATTTTTTTTCATAAATTCTTCTGAACTCATTTATCCTCCTTATTTAATACTCTTATCTGTACTACTGGACTGTTCCATTCTTGACATACACTTGATATATCGCCTGACCTTTTAGCACTTATATCCAATGCTGATTTGTCAACAACAAATTCACTCAAACAGTTAGTTTCTTTAGTGATTATGTTATTTGAATCAGTATGTATATCAGCCTTTTCATCAGACATAATGCAGGGAATTACAGTGCCATTCGCCAATATTAAATCAAATTTATCACCAATCTCGCATCCAAAATACGAACCAAGAGCCACACAATATCTATCTCCAACCATGCGAATGCCATACTTACCAGTATAAGCAGATGTGTGTTGAAGTATATATTGAGAACTTTCTCTCTTTGTAATTGCTGTGTATGGCATCCATGTCTTATGTGCTGCATATGGCACATCAAACATTTCAAACTCAGCCTCATGATCTTGAAGATAGTCCTTGCTAATGTAATAGATATTGTCATTCCAATATATTAAGTCCCATTCATTGTCGAATGAAGCTACACTAACTTGCTGATTCCAGAGCAACGTGGTTACAATCTCTGAATCAGTATTCGGTTTGGTTCTCACATTAACAGCAGTTGTAGTCCAATAAGATTCAAATGTGGTTTCAGATGCCCATGCAGATGCAAGCGTATTACTCACACCTGCATTCATCTCCAACCAAGGTTTGTAATCGCAGTCGTATTTACTAATGTCTTCATCTTCAGCCCCCATAACAGGGGCGACAGATGTTGCAGATATAGCAAAAGCGACCACTAACATAGTTGCTAGTTTCTTTCTTTTCATATATAGTTTCCTTTCGTTTTATTGATTGGTACACTAATATATTCTCTTTTTAGTTGTTAAGCATTGATAAAAATTCATCCTCTGAAATGATTGGGATATTTAAAGATTTTGCTTTCTTATTTTTAGAACTTGTTGAATTTATATCATTATTGATAAGATAATTTACTTTAGAAGATACGCTTCCTACGACTTTGCCACCATGAGCTTCAATATCAGCTTTGAGAGTATCACGATTTTGGTAATGATTTACGCTTCCTGTAATAACAAAAGTCTTATTCTCTAATTCATTTGTGGTTTCTGACATAATGGATTTCTGTGTCTCGAATGTAAATTCATTTGCTAACTGAAGTATATCTGAACAATGATTTTTCCAATAAGTATTGAGTGAGCTTATTAACGCATCTCCAATGCCAGGCAAACACCTAAAGTATTCTGCACCTTTAATCGTCATTTCATCAATAAACGTGTCGAAGTCATAATCAACAGAATCAGCAATCATCATACTTGCTGATTTGCCAAGTAATGGAATCGAAAGACTATAAAGAAAACGCTCAAGGCTTGTCTTACGAGATTTTTCTATAGATAAAAGAAGCTTATCTACTGATTTCTTACCAAATCCGTCTAAAGCTTTCATCTCATTTTCATGATCTGATAAATAATAAATATCTCTGATTGAATTTAACCAACCAAGATTGATAAATTTCTTTATCGTTGCTTCAGATAACCCATCGACATTGAGTGCATCTCGTGACACCGTATAACTGAGTTTACCAAGAAGCTTGCCCTTACAATTATCATTGGTACATACAAGAACTTCTGAGTTATTATCTTTTACTATCTTAGTAGACTGACCACATATAGGGCATTTGTCTGGAATAAGCTTTTCTTCTTTATTAATAGGCTCTACACTATCAATTTGTGGAATAATCATATTGGATTTGTATACATACACTGTTTGTCCACTGGATTTTACCCCAAGATCTTTCATAACAGAAATATTATGAAGACTTGCTCTTTCGACAATTGAGCCATCAATTTCTATGGGTTCGAACACAGCAGTTGGCGTAAGAGTTCCGAATTTCCCCATTGTCCAATCTACATATTTTAATGTTGTTGGATATGTATCATCTTGCCATTTAAGTGCCATACGACAATTCTCATGATGCGAAGTCGCTCCAAGTGATTTAGATAATTCTGTATTATCAAGCTCAAAAATTAATCCGTCAACAGGATATTTACAAAACTCAGGTTGCATTGCTTCAACACAATCTTCTACGCCAGTTTCTTTACTTTTTGGCTTACATCTCTGAACTGTTTCAAATCCCATTTTATCAAGTACTTCAAGCCCTTCTAATTTATGAGTAAATGTTGGAGACACCAGTTCAAAAACAATAAATGCCAAATTTCTATCTCTTACGATGTTTAAATCAAGTGTTCTTAATGTACCACCTGCTAATCCTCTTGGATGCTTGAATGGTTCAGACACTTCTTTATTTATTCTATTGAACTCATCATAAGAAACAACACATTCTCCTCTAAGTTCTAATGGCTGGTTACATGGAATTTTCATAGGAAGATTTTTAATAAATCTACATTGCTCTGTTACGTCTTCACCTATGATTCCATTTGTCCCACGAGTAATACCTTGAACAAATTCACCATTTTCATTGTAACGCACAACAAGTGTCAATCCATCCATTTTATATGAACAATACCAATCATAATCTTTTAAAAACGCTTTAATCTCATTTGAATCTTTTGTTTTCTTTGCACTTAACATTGGTTTTGTGTGTTTAACTTTTTTCAATTCATCAAGGATATATCCTTGTACATAATGAGTTGGTGAATCAGATAATACAATACCAGATTCATTCTCTAATTTTTCTAGTTCATCATATAATTCATCATAATGCTTGTCTGTCATTATCGGGTTATCATATTTATAATAAGCTATTGATGCTTTATGTAATTGATTTGTAAGTTCTCTCACTCTTTCTGCAATATTAATTTCCTCCACTATCATTCTCCTTTTATTTAATACATCCCAACCTTGATACCACATTGAATTGGAATTAGCATATTGTTTTAATAATTCTATTAATTCATCTGATTCAGGAAAGAACGGATCTCTATGTAATGTACTATTGATATACCCAAGAGCATTTAATAAGAATTGCCTTGGTCGCATATCTGGAAATGACTTCTTGTGTATCTCACATAACTGCGTGTAAAACGAATCTAATTTTTCTGGATTTCTCGTATCAATCATCTCCTTTTTTAAAATATCCTTGTGCCAACTCTCCATATTTTACGGAAAGTTCGTTTATGTCTTCTAACAAGAAAAAATTCTCTTCGCCATAATATCTCATAATTTTTTCTTGATTTTGTAAGATTTGCGAAAACGCTCTAAATATAAGTCCAATAACTTTATTATTCATATACTTATCCTCGTAATCCCTCTTGATCCTCTTAGCCTTTGTCCACAATTATCACAATATTTCTGTGTCGGAACATTATTATCAACTATATATCTGCAAACAGGACATTTTAAATAATTTCCAACTTGAACTTTCTTCATTGGTGTATTTTTATATTTAAGTATTTTGTACTCGTTATATTCATCTTCATTTAATATATACTGCATAATATTGCCTCCTATGAAATGAACATTTATTTAGTTTCTAATTCATCAAAAAAAATTAACTCTTGTGCATAAGGTAATGTTCTAGCCCATGAAATAAGATTAGTTACATTGGAATTATCTTGACCACTCCATTCATTTAACTTATGAAATCTACGTTGTCCCTTGCTACACATAGCAAGCAAATTCTCATAAGTCATTGTAACTGTACGCTTCTGTAACCATGATTCAGGTAGCCAACGTATAAGCTCTTTCCAATATCTTTTATCTTTTGTTTCAAGATACTTCTGACGCAAGTTCTCAAGGAAGTTAATGAACTTATAGACTTCAAAATCCACTGTACTATAATCTACTTCAATATTTGAATCATATGTTTCTAAGCACTTTAAATCTTTCTCATAGTCATCAATTTCAAAGCAATCTAATGTAATAGGTTGACTCGTAATCTTGTGCATTGTGCTTGTAGAGTTCGCAACCGTTCCTACTTTATAAGTATCAAATTCCTTCCACCAATAAAGAGGGGCTGTGATATCCACTGATACAAAAATCTGTCGCATAAACTTTCTATGCTCATTTCCTGATTTAATAAGAATCTGTGCAAGCTTCATATCATTTTCACCAATCACGAATCCATTTTTACCATCATTTGTAAAATCGCTTTGATAACTATCACTTCTATTCCAGCTATTCTTTGGATTTCTCATCCCACGGAGACTGTGCTCAAATCCCCATACCTCTGTATTCTCAAATTTCAAATCTTAATCCTCCTTAAATCTCTCCTTTAATAAGCTTGTATCTTTATTATTACAATAATTCAACATACTACCTGCCATCTCAGTTATACCATCGACAAAGCTTATGAAGTTACGCTTGGTATTATCATCATTCTCCATATCTATGAAATCTGGTAATGAATCAACAATTGTCTCATATGTTAATTTGTATACTAAATTCTCATTCATATTAATCCTCCTTGAATGTCCAACAGTAATCTACAAATCTATTCCAATTAAGTTTTACTTGACGTAAATATCTATTTTTATTGGCTTAGATTGTCCAACCCATGAAGCTATGTAAATAGTTGTCTCATACTCACATTTGCTCCAAAATGAATAAAGTAACTTTCTGTCCAGTTCTTCCTCAAACTGTTCTTTAGTCAAATCCAATTTAAGTAATTTGAGGACATCTTGATTAAATGTATGTGCTTAAATATATTTAATGGCACAATCTTATTCTGATTAAACTCATCATAATAAACATACCATTCCATATTATCTGTTTTTGTCATACATTCACCTCCCCATATCCAATTCAGATAGTTATTTTTTATCCATATCCGATATGGATAGTTCTTTGCGCCTTGCTATAATTTCACGAAACCTAAAATGGTTTACTTGTATCCTAAAACTCTTCTTCGCATTTTATCAATTTTGTCAATTTTTCTTCCTTGACGATTAATGAATTTAGCGAGTTTCTTTACTTCTGAATTGCATTTAATATCTTTTTTAGAAAATTCCATTCTAAAAGCGTCTACAAAATCCTGTTGATAATTTTTTAAATCTACTACCATTTTATTCTCCCACTCTTCCTATACTTATTGCTTGTCCTATTGTTAATAATGGTAAAAATTACCAACACAATAACCGTAAGTAAAATATCAATCCATAATGGACACAGTACCCATAACCAAGACCAATTAATAACACCTACTAATTTGAGTACAACAAATACAATTGTTAATACTCCGCAAATTTCAATACCTGAACTACTACTGTTTCTATTTGAACCCATTTATTATCTCCTTTCTTTTTAATAAATGATTGACATGAAAAATGAATTCTTATTACTTCAATAACATGTAAATCGCCCATAGATAATAGATATAATCTAACACTACATTAAATAGCAACTGGAATCTGTGGAACTTAAGATCTTCGATATTGTAACTAAATATTGTTTTAGATTCAGACAAGGTTATACTAAATGACCATAAACATGCAAATACCTGTAATGCAGACATCACAATAAACTCAGTTGTTCCAATTTTGTTTCCTAACACTATGTAAAAAATAATTAAGAATAGTTCTATAAAGAATGTAATCAATATTGCACCACCTTGCATCGCATCGCTTAATGGTTTTCCATTATTATTCTCTTTATTTTTTGCGAGCTGCTTAATCATTCTCTTTCGCCACAATGTTTTACTTAATGCACTTGGCGTACCTTTAATCCTGAAAAACATCAAAATAAATAAAATTGTTAAAGCTAAAATTTTCATGCTATATTATTCTCCTTCTAAAATCTCTTTTGGACAGTAAATAATCTTCTTACCTGCTTTCTGTGCTTTACGAATTGTTGACCAAACACCACCTGATTTATTACCATCCCAAATTGCAAGAAGTACATCACAATGATCAACCATATATTGATCTCTTACATTGTCACAACCTTTATAGAATTCATCTGATAATTCAATCCATTCATCAGCTTCAGCTCTTAACTTATTGTAATATTTGTTAGATGAGTTGTAGTTTTTACATGGTAATATGCAATGTAATTTTAAATTTCTATTCTTCTCTAATTCTGGCGAAGCTGCTCTGTATATCTCCTTAATAATACAAGTATTTAACCCAATTAAAATATCAGAGCCATTTGCCATACCACAATAAACATCAGACACATCAAGTACTGTCTCTTATACACATCTGACGCTGCCGACGACTAGTCGAGTGTAGATC
>ERZ1027215.777-NODE-777-length-10995-cov-4.177879_pt1 | contig 10995 bp, 8 predicted proteins | sample MGYA00519481_ERZ1027215 | MGnify/ENA primary metagenome ERZ1027215 (study PRJEB26926, sample SAMN06164487) | human gut metagenome | biome: ENVO:00009003; feature: ENVO:2100002; material: ENVO:00002003 | host: Homo sapiens | place: USA | collected 2012 ... | reverse complement strand
CCCCGACCCTCTGCTTGTAAGGCAGACGCTCTGAACCAGCTGAGCTAAGCTCCCGTTAAAAATGGCTCGGGACTGCAAAGGTAACCATTATTTTCTTTCCTCCAAATTTTTCAAAAAATTCACAAGAAGAAAATTTCCGCACCACTCTCTCAAACTACCTTTCGCAACCTTCGCGCATCGCGTCCGTTTCCCATTCGGGATTCAACGCGATGCAAATATAAGGATTTTCTCCGAAACAACGCACAACAACCGTTATTTTTTAACGAACCTACTAAAATACAACCAGATCATCTCCTATTTCAACTCTTTCTACGATTACTATTACTCCTTTCAATCGTTCTTTTCTTTTAAGATCTCGTTCATCCAACCCGACAAAATCGATCGGACATGCGCACAATGCTTGTTCCGACAAATAATTTTTACTTCAACGGTCCAAATAGATAAGCCTCGGGAATCAGAAGGTTTCCGGGCATGCTCATAGTTACGAGCTAAGTTAAAGACTGATAAACCCGGTTCTTGCCCATAATGCAAGAAATAGAACAATAATAGTAATAAAACAGAACATCAAAATATAATTATTGAACGGGGAAATCCAATCCGACTCTTTCGACTTTCTTATTCCTTATATTTTATGAAATTCTCCTTTTTCGTATAAGTATTCTCCCGGAGCTAAATTAGCAACTTGATTTATAAAATCCGTGAAATTGCAAAAGAAAGACCTGATGCTATGACTATTACTTCCTCCCGACTTTATGTAATAGATAGCATGAAATCAAAACATATTTTTCGAACGTGATTATGTACTTTAGGAACCTCTTTGAGAACCGAGCTTCCTAAGTCCCCTCCCAAGGAGGGAATTCAGGGGAACGTCGGTATTACAGACACGGCCCGGGCCGCGAATAAGCATCCTGCGGATTCGATGCTGCGACCATCGGATAAAGGGGCATTGAAAAATATAATTGACTTCGGCAGAATAAAACAAACAAGTTTGTTTATTCTGCCCTCATTTTTACTACCTTTGTAAAACGACATGAGAAAAATCACCGATAAACTGCGGCGGATCAATCCGTTTGCCAGGAAAAACGACGGTCCGCTGCCCCGGCCGCTACCGGGCGACCCGTCGCTGCGAGTCGTGAAGGTCTTCGTCGAAGGTTATGAGGACGTGGCTTTCTGGCGGGGCGTCTTCGACTGTTTCTCCAATCCTTACCTCTATTTCGAAATATCGGTGCCGACCCGCAAAGACCTGCCCAAAGGCAAGAAGGTGCTGATGTCGATGATTCCCGAATCGTCGGAGAGAATGTTGCTTTGCGTGGATTCGGATTTCGATTTCCTGTTCAACGGAGCGACAGAGCAATCGCGCCTGATCCGCGACTCACGGTATATGTTCCATACTTACACCTATGCCACGGAGAATTACCTCTGCTATGCTCCCTCGCTGCACAACGTCTGCGTCAAGGCGACCAAGAACGATACCCGAATCTTCGATTTCGAACGCTTCATGGCCGACTATTCCCGCACGATTTACCGTCTTTTTCTCTGGTATGCCTATTCGGCGAAGCTGTCGGACGAGCATGTGTTCACTCTTGTCGATTTCAAGTCTTCGGTAAGGCTCAACTACCTCGATTTGGAGGATAACGGGGCCCGGACGATCGCCTGGTTACAGCGCAATGTCGCCCGCCGCGAGCAAACGCTCGCCAGCAAGCATCCCAAACAGGCGGCGGAGTTGGACGATTTCGCCGCACAACTCGGTCGGCTCGGGGTAACGCCCGAAACGACCTATCTCTATATGCACGGGCACACGTTGATGGACAACGTGGTGATGGTGCTACTGGAAACCGTATGCGAAAAACTGCGTCAGATGACTGCGGCGCGAATCACTGCCTCGAAAAAGGAGGGCGTGGCGCTGAAAAACGAAATGAGCAATTACACCAATACCCAGCGATCGATCCGGGACGTGCTGCTCGACAACGAGAATTATCAGGACTGCCCTCTTTTCAAACGGCTCTACCGGGACATCGAGCGGTATATGGTACGTACGATCTGGCGGATGAAACAGCAGGGCGAGGTTCCTGCCTCCGAAACGATTTTTTCGATCGTCCGCGGCTTTCGGCGACGGTAAACGTGCGTTCGGGCACTACCAAAATGCCAAAAATTAAAACGGGCTGCCTAACAAGTCCGATTCTAACATTTTCACCTCTGTCAGAATGCACTCTGACAGGGGGGGGGCTTTCAATTTCACGGATTTGTTAGACAATCTTTAATTAATCTTTCACATTGTAATAAAATGGATAATCTTGTAGTTCTATTTTTGCTTGTTTTTTTGAAATTTTTACAAGAGGAAGTTCATTAATCCCATCTTTCATGATGGGATATAGTTTATTCCCCCGAACAAGGTAGCGATCTCTATTATCATCTGTAGCATCTGTATATTTATTCAAATTAGGCCAACAGCGTGGGCCGTACGGCAGCAAAACACTATCCAACACGATACTGAAATCCGGAGACCATAAAATAACAGTATCGCCTTCGATTCGCCAAGCACCTGTAGCTCCGTCAGCATAGGCCATTTGGTACAAAAAGCCGCCATCAGGATAAAAGTAAACATATAATCCAGGAGTTCTTGCATCATCTACACAAGTTGTACTTCGAAACCATTTACCGGTCAGTTTGCCGGGCCTGACACTACAACAGGAAACAATAAAGAAAAGTCCGATTAACAAAATTATTAGTCGTTTCATAATTACATTTTTTCTTTGTAGAAAGATAGATAAAATTCACCAATCTACAAAAGAAAACTGCCGGACATTAAGTCCGGCAGTAACAATCAAAGATTACTTATCTTTTTTCGGCCCAAAATAAATTCCTCTATTATATAGACCTAATTCAGGGCCCGGTTTCGGTATTGCGTACAAATATTCTATTAGAGACTTCCCGTTTTTCAGTACAGGATATAAAGTATCTCCTTTAATAATATATGCATCTCTATTACCCTCCATATCCGTAAATTTATAATACTCATCAGGAAAACGCCAATCTGTAATCTCTTCTTCTGCAAAAATATAAAGATCAATAGGACGAGTTTCGACATTGAAATTTGGCGAAGATAAAATCACTGTATCACCGCTTATGTACCAATGGCCGATTATATCATAACAGCCAGCTGACCTATATAAAAACGTACTATCGGCATAAAACTCAGCATACAAATGAATACCATAATCTGGCGATAAGGATAACCCAAGTAACATTTTCCAACTATTCTGCTGGATTTTACAACGGCACAGGAGGCAATGAAGAAAAGACTGATCAATAAAATTATTAATTTTTTCATAATTTTCCAGGATAATAAGTTTCACCATTTACACGAAATGCATGCTTCGAATATCCCAAATCTCCCATGTTCCTCCGTTTTATAAGCTAATATCCGAAGAGATCCTTATCAAAGGAGAAAAATCAGCTTTCCAAATATCCACTTCACAAATCTCATGATCTTGATCGAGATATAATGAGGCTAACACATCTATTCCATCAGAATCCTTAAAAGAGCACTCACTGACAAAAATCGTTGATATTATTTCTTTCGGCGGTAAAGACATATATAATTTCATACTGCCCATTCCTCCATCATTCAAACAAGAAACAGTCAAAGATCTTTCCCAGCCCTCGGACATATTCAAAGATGCCTTTTGTACCAAAAACTTAATGAGTCGTAGCTCCTCCGGATTCGGTTTTCTAATGTTTTTCTTGTATTCGTCCAACATCGACCCCACTTCTCTTCTTTTATTTTAGCGTCTTTTTTCGAAGTTGGACTACCGGTTTTTCCGGACAATACGGGCCGTCGATTGAGTTCTCTGCAACAGAAAAACCTCCGGCCCCGAAGCATATCGCTCCATCAAATCGCCGTTATAGCCCCGGATGGTGAGCAACTCCATGTTCTCGACCTTCATTACGTCGAACTCCTCGTTTCGGAGGGCTTGGATCGCCTCGTCGATATGCCAGGAGTTATCCACGCAGAGGCTGAGGTTCACCGCCGAGTTATGCACCAGATTGACCTTGATACGGTATCGCTCCAGCAGGGAGAAGATCGCCGCGAATTTCTCTTCGAGCACGAAGGAAAAGTCCCGCGAACGGATCGTCAGCAATACCTGATCCTTCTTCAGAATCAGAATCGGAACCTCGATCGGCGCCGACATACGGCGAATCACCGTGCCCGGTTTTCGCTTGTCCCCGAAAGGCCGCACGTAGAGCGGGATGTTCTTGTTTTGCAGCGGTTTGATCGTTTTGGGGTGGATGATCTGTGCCCCGCTGTAAGCCAGCTCGATGGTGTCCAGGTAGTTCAGTTCCGCGATCTGCACCGCATCGGGGAAAACCTTCGGGTCGGCATTCAGGATGCCGTCCACATCTTTCCATACCGACATGGATTCCGCGTCGAGGATATTGGCCGCCACCGCTGCCGAGTAATCCGAACCTTCGCGTCCCAGGGTAGTGGTCGTGCCGTCCGGAGCACCTCCGATAAAGCCCTGCCCGATGAAAATACAGGCCTTAGACTGTTTCATGGCGTTGCGCAGCAGAGTCCGCGATGCGGCGATATCGACCGAGGCGTCCTTGTGTCGCTGTTCGGTGCGGAAGCAACGTCGCATATCGAGCCAGCAATTGTCGATACCCCGTTCGGAGAGGTACTCCGAAATGATCGTCGTCGAGATCAGCTCGCCGAAAGCGACGACGGTGTCGTACCACAGCTCGGCGTCTTCCGGACGATAGACCGTTTCGGTCGCCACCTGTTCGAGCTCCCCGAAAAGCCGTTCGATCTTCTCGAGCCGGGTCGGAGCGCCGTACAGTTCGTTTACGATTTCGGCGTGGTATTGCCTCAGCGCGGTGATGTGCTCCATCGAGAAGGCTTTGTCGCCCTTCTGCAACCCTTCGAAAACCTTCTCCAAGGCATTCGTGGTCTTACCCATTGCCGATACGATGATGAACAGATCCCGTTCGTCACCGATGATCTTCAGCAGGTTTTGCACACCGTCCGCGTTGCGGACCGATGCGCCGCCGAACTTGTAAACTTTCATCGCTCAATAAAACAGTATGGTTATCGGCCGGTACTTCGTCGTGCCGGGTTCCGGACCCGCATCGGGATCGGCCCGGCTGCTTCCGAAACTCCGTTTTCAACGAAGTTTCGGACATGCGACCGGAATAGCATTATTTCGTTTCGACCGTCTTGTAAGGCGTGTCCGTATTCTCGAACAGGAACGAGAACACGTCGGTAGCCTCTTCGATGCGCTTCGAGACGGGTTTGCCGGCGCCGTGGCCCGCCTTGGTGTCGATGCGGATCAGGATCGGAGCGTCGCCGCCCTGGGCGTACTGCATCTCGGCGGCGAACTTGAACGAATGGGCCGGCACGACACGGTCATCGTGGTCGGCAGTCGTTATCAGCGTCGCAGGATACTTCGTGCCCTTCTTGATGTTATGCAGCGGGGAGTATTTGTAGAGGTAGTCGAACTGCTCCTCGTCGTCGCTCGAGCCGTACTCTACGACCCAGCCCCAGCCGATGGTGAACTTGTGGTAGCGGAGCATATCCATCACGCCGACCGCCGGCAGGCAGACGCCGAACAGGTCGGGACGCTGCACTTCGCAGGCACCCACCAGCAGGCCGCCGTTCGAACCGCCCGCGATGGCGAGTTTCTTCGACGAGGTATATTTGTTGGCAATGAGGTATTCGGCCGCTGCGATGAAATCATCGAAAACGTTCTGTTTTTTGTCCAGCATGCCGCCCCTGTGCCACTCTTCTCCGTATTCCAGGCCGCCGCGCAGGTTGGCTACGCAATAAACGCCTCCCTGTTCCATGAACATAATGGCAGCCGGGTTGAACCAGGGCGCGAGGCTGATTTGGAACCCACCGTAAGCGTAGAGGTAACAGGGGTTGTTGCCGTCGAGCTTCAGTCCGTTGCGATAGACGATGAACATCGGGACTTTCGTGCCGTCCTTGCTGGTGTAGAACACCTGTTCCGTAGTGTAGTCTTCGGGGTTGAATTTCACTTCGGGACGCTTATACAGGGTCGATTCGCCCGTTGCGAGGTCGTAACGGTAAACGGTCGAAGGTGTCGTGAAGTTGGTCAGCGAATAGAAGGCCTCCGTTTCGCCTTTTTTACCGGAGAATCCGCCTGCCGATCCGATGGCGGGCAGCTCGACTTTCCGAATGAGCTTGCCGTTCCAGTCGTACTGGTAAACCTGGCTTTGGGCATCCTCCAGGTAGGAAGCCATCAGATAGTCGCCCGGTTTGCTGACGATCTCAAGCATATTCTTCGGATTTTCGGGGATAATCTCCTCGATCACCGAAGGATTATTCAGGTCGATGCGGATCACGCGGTAGTTGGGAGCATCGAGGTTGGTACGCACGTAAAGTTTATCGTTCTCGGCGCGAATAATCTCGTGGTCGTTGGCAAAGCCGGGAAGCAGCACCTTGAACTTCTTATCGCTGCTTTTTCGGTAGAGGATCTCGCTGCCCGACGTACCTTCCGATGCCGTGATGAAAAGCCACTTGCCGTCCTTGCTGACACTGGAAGCGAAATAGCGCAACGGATGTTGTGTGTCCATATGAATCAGACGATCGGAAGACTGGGGCTTACCGAGCGTGTGATAATACACCTTCTGATATTGGTTCTGGGAAGAATAGACGCCCGCTTCCGGAACGTCGAACGTACTGTAATAAAATCCCTTTTCGTCGGGTGTCCACACTGCGTTGGAGAGCTTCACCCATTTTACGATATCGCCCGTGGGTTGCTTGTCCGCCGTACGGATGACATGAATGTCGCTCCAGTCCGAACCTGAAGCCGAAGCCGCATAAGCCAGGTAGCGGCCATCTTCCGAGAAAGAGATGCCCGACAGCGCAACCGTTCCGTCCTCGGAGAGCGTGTTGGGATCGAGGAATACCTCCGGCTCGGCGTCGAGCGAAGCCTGGCGGTACAGCACGGCCTGGTTCTGTCGTCCGTCGTTGCGGTAAAAATAGTAATAATCCCCGAATTTAGCCGGAGCTCCCTCCCAGGGATAAGCCCACAGCTCGGTCAGGCGGGCACGCATCGCCTCGCGGAACGGAATTTGATCCAGGTAATTCTGCGTCACGGCATTTTCGGCAGCGACCCAGGCGGCCGTCTGTTCCGAACGGTCGTCTTCGAGCCAGCGGTAGGGGTCGGCGACTTCGGTGCCGAAGTAGTTATCCACGACTTCCGTACGCTCGGCCTCGGGATAAGGCAGGTGTTTGATTTTCATAGATGACTTACAGGCGGTAAGTGCAGCAGCGGCACAGAAAACCGCCAAAGTAATTTTAACGTGTTTTAACATATTTTAGTATTTGAAGGGTTTCGAAAGACAAATATACAAAAAGTCCGGCGCAATCGTGCAGGTTTGTTCGCAAAGATTGTCCGAACATTCCATATATTCGCAGAATATACGAAAAAGTTGCCGGCATCCGGCGATCCGCAGGAGAATTTTGTAACTTTGAAACCGGAATAACGAAAGCGAAAAACAGGAATGGACAATCAGTTGCGACAAATTATCGAAGAGGCCTGGAACGACCGGGCATTGCTTGCGGAGTCCCGTGTGCGGGAGGCGGTCCGCGCCGTTATCGAAGAACTGGACAAGGGACCCCTGCGAACGGCCGAACCCATCGATCCGTCTCGGAGCCAGTGGCAGGTCAACGAGTGGGTCAAGAAGGCGATTCTGCTCTACTTTCCGATGCAGGAGATGCGCACCATGCGGGCCGGAGAGCTCGAATGGCACGACAAAATGGACCTCAAGCACGGCTACGAAGAGCTGGGCGTACGGGTCGTGCCGCACGCCGTGGCCCGCTACGGAGCTTACATTTCGCCGGGGGCGATCCTGATGCCCTCCTACGTCAATATCGGAGCCTGGGTCGGTGCCGGCACAATGGTCGATACGTGGGCGACGGTCGGCTCCTGCGCCCAGGTCGGCGAGCGCGTCCACCTGAGCGGCGGCGTGGGCGTGGGCGGTGTGCTGGAACCCGTGCAGGCGGCCCCCGTCATCATCGAGGACGACTGTTTCATCGGCTCCCGGGCCATCGTGGTCGAAGGGGCGCACATCTGCCGCGAATCGGTGCTGGGCGCCGGCGTGGTGATTACCGGATCGACGCATATTATCGACGTAACGGAGGCGGAACCCAAACAGTACAAGGGATACGTCCCCGCCGGATCGGTGGTCATTCCGGGCAGCTACCCCAAGCGTTTCCCGGCCGGGGAGTACGGCGTTCCCTGTGCGCTGATTATCGGACGCCGCAAGGAGTCCACCGACAAGAAAACTTCACTCACCGCGGCGCTCCGGGATTTCGGAGTTTCGGTATAGTACCTTTCGGATGCACAAGACCCGTTATCACTTTCTCGAAGAGACGACCTCGACCAACGACGAGGCCCGCGACGCGAAATACCGCCACGGCGACATCGTCTGGGCCGAACGGCAGACCGCCGGACGCGGCCAGCGGGGGCATACCTGGAGCAGCGAGGAGGGACGCAACCTGATGTTCTCGCTGGTATGGGAACCCCGTTTCCTGCCCGTTTCGGAACAGTTTCTGCTTTCGGAAGCGGTGGCTTTGGCTTTGACGGACCTTTTCGGCGGTTACGGCATCGACGCCCGGATCAAATGGACGAACGACATCTATGCGGGCGACCGCAAGCTGGTCGGCATCCTGATCGAACACAACCTGACGGGCGACCGTCTGTCGCGTACGATCGTCGGAATCGGGGTGAACGTCAATCAGACCCGGTTCGATCCGTCGTTGCCGAACCCGTCGTCGATGCGCCTCGAAACTGGCTGCGAATACGATCGGCAGGAGGTGCTGCACCGCTTGGGCGACTGTCTGGCCGCCCGGTACGAACAACTCGAGAAAGGGGATCGGGAGGCGCTGCAGGCCGACTACCGGCGGCGGATGTACCGGCTCGGAGAGCGGCATCGGTACCGTTATCCCGACGGCCGGACGGTGGAGGCCGTGCTGCGGGGCGTGCGCCCTTCGGGGGAGCTGCTGGTGGAGCTGCCCGACGGCCGTACCGAAGGGTACCTGTTCCGGGAGATAGAGTTCGTTATCGAGGGGAAGCAGACGGCTCGAACGGACGGGACGGGCTGCGTGTTAAAAAAATAACAGGATAACGTTGGCCGAACGAAAAATAACCTTATATTTGCAATGATATTTTAGACCGCGAATAAATTTCATTTTAACCAATTCAAATACCGAAAATTATGAACGTACCTGCAAATCTGAAGTATTCCAATGACCACGAATGGTGCCGCGTAGAGGGCGGTGAGGCTTTTATCGGCATTACCGATTTCGCACAGAGCCAGTTGGGCGACATCGTATTCGTCGATGTTCCGACCGTCGGCGAAACCTTGTCCGCCGGTGACGTCTTCGGCTCGATCGAGGCCGTGAAGACCGTGAGCGACGCTTTCATTCCCGTCGGCGCCGAAGTGTTGGAGTTCAACCCTGCAGTGGATGTCGATCCCTCCATCGTGAACCGCGATCCCTACGGAGAGGGTTGGCTCGTCAAAGTGAAACTGACCGATCCCAAGGAGTGCGAGTCGCTGCTTACCGACGCGCAGTACAAAGAGTTGATCGGCTAATATTCGTTCGATGTAAATAGAACCCCGCAGCCTCCCGTTTTCGACGGGTGTCGGCAGGGAGTGTCAGGATGGAATCCGGCATCAAAAGATACCGTAACGTGAGTCCGACGTGTTCTGTTGTGACAGTATTTTTGTTTTACATCCGAAATCAATACGTCGGACTCGCCTTAAAACTATAACATTATGTCAAAGGTAACAGTTGTGGGCGCGGGCGCCGTAGGCGCTACTTGCGCCAATGTGATGGCTTGCCGCGAAGTGGCGAGCGAAGTGGTCCTCATCGACATCAAAGAGGGCCTGTCGGAGGGTAAGATGCTGGATATGTACCAGTGTTCTACGCTGATGGATTTCGATACGAAGCTCGTCGGCGTGACCAACGATTACAAGCAGACTGCCAACTCGGACGTGGTGGTGATCACCTCGGGTATTCCCCGCAAGCCGGGCATGACCCGCGAGGAGCTGATCGGCACCAACGCCAACATTATGAAAGGTGTGATCGAGAACGTGGTGAAATATTCGCCCCGCGCGATCATCATCGTGGTCGCCAACCCGATGGATACGCTGACTTATCTGGCGCTCAAGGCTTCGGGACTTCCCAAAAACCGGATTATCGGCATGGGTGGCGCCTTGGATTCGGCCCGTTTCAAATGTTACCTGGCGAAAGCCACCGGCGCCAACATCAACAACGTGGACGGCATGGTGATCGGCGGTCATGGCGATACGACGATGATTCCGCTGCTTTCGAAGGCTTCGGTCAATGGCGTGCCCGTGACGCAATTCGCCTCGAAGAAGAAACTCGAAGAGGCTGTCGCCAGCACGATGGTCGGCGGTGCCACGCTGACCAAACTCATCGGCACTTCGGCATGGTACGCTCCCGGCGCAGGCGCAGCGATGATGGTCGAGGCTATCCTCAACGACCAGAAGAAGATGGTTCCCTGCTGCTGCTACCTCGACGGCGAGTACGTCCAGAAGGACATCTGCATCGGCGTTCCCGCGATCATCGGCCGCAAGGGCATCGAGAAGATCGAGCTGACGGAGATCGGCTCCGACGGCGACCGCGCCTATTACCGGAAAAACGGGACGCACTATGTCCCCAAAGTCCGTCTGGAGGATCTGCTGATCGGATGATGCGCCCTCTTTCCGCGTCGGGCGGGTGGCCGTGCGGCAGCTTAAAGCTCCGTGCCGTTGGCCGCGAGGATGCCGGCGTTGAGATAGGTGGCGAAGAGTATCCAGCAGAGGTACGGAACGAAGAGCCACGCCGCTCCGGCCCGGATTTTCCCGCTCTGCGCAATGTAGGCGGCGACGAGAATGTCGAGCAGCGCGATGTCGATCATTCCCAGCAGGGGGCTTCGGCATACGAAGAAGAGGATGCTCCACAGC
>ERZ1027215.751-NODE-751-length-11208-cov-5.084282_pt1 | contig 11208 bp, 8 predicted proteins | sample MGYA00519481_ERZ1027215 | MGnify/ENA primary metagenome ERZ1027215 (study PRJEB26926, sample SAMN06164487) | human gut metagenome | biome: ENVO:00009003; feature: ENVO:2100002; material: ENVO:00002003 | host: Homo sapiens | place: USA | collected 2012 ... | reverse complement strand
TCGTCGGCAGCGTCAGATGTGTATAAGAGACAGCTTGTATTTGTTGCAGCAATCCCGGTACTTGCACTTATCGTATTCGGTATCATGCTTGCAACAAGACCTATGTACAAAAATGTACAGTCAGGACTTGATAAGATTCTTGGAATAACAAGAGAGAACCTTACCGGTGTGAGAGTTATCAGAGCATTCAATAAGGAACAGGATGAGGTTAAGCGTTTCAAAAATGATAACGAAAGCCTTAACAGATTACAGAAATTTGTTGGTAAGATATCAGGACTTATGAATCCGCTTACTTATGTTGTTGTAAATGTATCAATAATTGCACTTATATGGATTGGTGGAGTAAGAGTTAACGCCGGTGCGCTTACACAGGGACAGGTCGTTGCACTTTACAATTATATGTCACAGATATTAGTTGAACTTATCAAGCTTGCCAATCTTATCATTACAATAACTAAGGCACTTGCATGTGCAGGAAGAATTGAGTCTGTATTCGATGTAACATCTGGAATGGCAGATGGCAGCGTTAAGGAAGCTGTAGCTAAGGAAGAACAGCCAGGTGTTGAATTTAAGAATGTTTCACTTACATACAGTGGTTCAGGTGCATCTTCAGTTGAAGGAATTAATTTCAAGGCTATGAAAGGCCAGACAATCGGTGTTATAGGTGGCACAGGTTCAGGTAAATCCAGTCTTGTTAATCTTATCCCGAGACTGTATGACGCTACACAGGGTGAAGTACTTGTTGATGGTGTAAATGTTAAAGATTATGATATTGAGGCTTTAAGAAATAAGGTCGGTATCGTCATGCAGAAAGCAGTACTTTTTAAAGGTACTATAAGAGAGAATATGTGGATGGGAAAGAAGGGTGCTACTGATGAGCAGATAGATGAAGCACTTGAGATTTCACAGTCTAAGGAATTCGTAGATTCTAAGCAGGGACGTCTGGATTATGTTATAGAGCAGGGAGGTAAGAACCTTTCAGGTGGCCAGAGACAGAGACTTACTATTGCAAGAGCAATCGTAAGAAAGCCGGATGTGCTTATTCTTGATGACAGTGCATCAGCTCTTGATTTTGCAACTGATGCAGCACTTCGAAAAGCTATAAGGGGAATGAACAATTCTCCTACTGTGTTCATAGTTTCACAGAGAGCGGCATCACTTATGTATGCTGATCTCATTATCGTATTAGATGACGGACAGGTTGCAGGAATGGGAACACATGACGAGCTTCTTGCAAATTGTGAGGTTTATAAAGAGATATATGAATCACAGTTTAAGAAAGCAGATTCAGAAGGGGGTGTAGCATAATGAAGAAGAATAAATCAACATTTGTAAAACTCCTTAAAAGAATTAAGAAGCACAGCTTTTTTATAATAGTATCGCTTATTATGGCAGCAGTAACTGTTGCAACTACACTTTATGTACCAATTCTTGTAGGCCGTGGAATTGACTGCATTATCGGTGTGAATAATGTGGATTTTGCAAAGATTGTGAATATACTTATAAGAATTGGTATATTTGTTGGAATTACAGCACTTTCACAGTGGCTTATGAACATATGTAACAACAGAATCACATATGAAGTAACAAGAGATATAAGAAATGAGGCTATAGAAAAAATTCAGGTGCTTCCACTCAAGTACATTGACGGACATTCATATGGTGAGATTGTGAGCCGTGTAATAGCTGACGTTGACCAGTTTGCAGATGGTCTGCTTATGGGATTCACACAGTTCTTTACAGGTGTCATGACTATACTTGGAACACTTATATTTATGATTACAATCAATGCTAAGATTACACTTGCTGTTGTTGTTATCACGCCACTTTCGTTTTTAGTTGCAAGCTTTATTGCCAAGAAGACCTTCAGCATGTTCAAACTCCAGTCTGAGACAAGAGGCGAGCAGACAGCACTTATTGATGAAATGATTGGCGGACAGAAGGTAGTTAAGGCTTACGGATATGAAGATGAGGCGGTAAGAAAATTTGATGAGATTAATGAAAGACTTCAGAAGTATTCCTTAAAGGCAATCTTCTTCTCATCTATAACTAATCCTTCAACAAGATTCGTAAACAGTCTTGTATATGCGAGTGTTGCGATTGTTGGTGCATTTTCGGCTATCAATGGCGGTATAACAGTCGGTCAGTTATCAAGCTTCTTAAGTTATGCTAACCAGTATACTAAGCCATTTAACGAGATATCAGGCGTTGTCACTGAGCTTCAGAACGCACTTGCCTGCGCAGCCAGAATATTTGAACTTATTGAAGAAGAACCTGAAATTCCTGACGCCCCAGACGCTAAGGTTGTCGAGGAGGTTGACGGAACAGTTGACCTTAATGATGTGTGCTTCTCTTATGTGCCAGATAAGAAGCTTATTGAGGGCTTCAATCTTCATGTCAAGAAGGGACAGAGAATTGCGATTGTAGGACCTACAGGCTGTGGTAAAACAACAGTTATTAATCTTCTTATGAGATTCTATGATGTTAACAGTGGAAGCATTGATGTATCAGGAACTGATATAAGACAGATGACCAGAAAGTCTTTAAGACAGGGTTTTGGTATGGTTCTTCAGGAGACATGGCTTAAGTCAGGAACTATAAGAGAGAATATCGTAATGGGTAAGCCTGATGCTACAGAGGAAGAGATTATTGCAGCAGCCAAGGCAGCACATTCATATGGATTCATCAAGAGAATGTCTAACGGATTCGACACAGTTATAGGCGAGGATGGTGGAAGCCTTTCACAGGGACAGAAGCAGCTTTTATGTATAACAAGAATTATGCTTGCAAAGCCGCCAATGCTTATTCTTGATGAGGCTACATCTTCTATTGATACAAGAACAGAGATAAAGATACAGAATGCATTTGCAAAGCTGATGGAGGGAAGAACAAGCTTTATTGTAGCCCACAGACTTTCAACTATCCAGTCTGCGGATGTTATTCTTGTTATGAAAGACGGACATATTATAGAGCAGGGTAATCATGAAGAATTACTGGCTAAGAACGGATTCTATCACAAGCTGTATTACAGCCAGTTTGATACAGCAGCCCAGAATTAATGTGGAGATATATGTATGTTTATAGAGGTGGAAAATATTAGAAAATCATATGGCAGGAAAACGATAGTGCTTAACGGCGCTTCGTTTCATGCTGCCAGCGGAGAGTATATTGCCATAGTCGGTGCCAACGGCTGTGGCAAATCTACTCTTCTGGAGATACTGGCAGGAAGTCTTAAGGCAGATGGAGGAAGTCTTAAGATAGATGGCACAGATGCATTTGCAGATGTGAAGATGTTTCAGAAATATATTGGTTTTGTGCCGCAGGAGAATCCACTTATGGAGAAGCTGTCGGCAAGGGATAATCTTAAATTCTGGTACTGTGATACAGGAAGAAACATTGACGCAGACTTACAGGGCGGTGTTCCTGCAGTGTTAGGAGTATCAGAATATCTTGATAAACGTGTTGATAAGCTGTCAGGAGGCATGAAGAAGCGTTTAAGCATATGCTGTGCACTGGCTAAGAATCCACCCGTACTTATATTAGATGAGCCGGGAGCTTCATTAGATATTGTGTGTAAACAGGATATTATGAATTATCTGTCTGCTTACACGAAAAGCGGAGGTACAGTCATCATAACAAGCCACGAAGAAGGTGAATTAAAGCTTGCTGACAGAATGTATCTTTTAAAGAATGGTAAGCTTAATGAACTTGACCATCCGGTTACCGGCAATGAGCTTTTAGAGATTATTCACAGATAGATTTAATTGGGGGATTAGATGAGAAGGAAACTGGAATTATTAAAATTGCAGATTAAATCCGCATTTTTATCTATACCGAAGATAATTCTGGGTACGATAGTGACGGCAGTGCTTGTTATTGCAATAAGTACATGCATAGGCATTGCAACGGCACAGGACAGCGACATGAGGATGAAGGTTGCTGTTGTGTATCCTGATTATGATGACACAGAAAACTCTGATTCGGCAGATAATAATAAGGAGTTTCGATATATTAAGATGGCATTCAATTATGTCAGCGAGATAGACACAATTAAGAATGTCTGTACATTTGAATATACTGACAGACAGCAGGCTATAGATGGATTAAGAAATAATTATTATGTTATGGCTATTATTGTGCCAGAGAATATGATAAGTGATATTATGTCGGGCGAGAATACACCTGTTGAGGTTGTGTGTCAGTCAGAGGGTGTTAATAATACTTCGATGATATTCCGTGAGATGGTGAGGGCAGGAGGCTCTGACCTTGCAACTGCAGAGGCGGGGATATATACATTTGACGATTTGTTCAATGGTGTGCTTAAGAATTACAGGGGCTTGCGGGGTACACATGAGAATGAGCTTAATGACATATATCTTTCGTATGCACTTAACAGAAGCATATACTTTAAGACAAGAGATATATCGGTTAAAGAAGGCTTGAGTACAGTACAGTTTTATGTATGCACAGCAATTGTGATGCTGCTTTTACTTAGCACAATAACATGTGCCGGCAATATGAAGGGGGAGAGCAGGTCGCTTGCAAAGAGCCTTAAAGGTGCGGGAATATCAGCATTTGATACCGGAATTGCAAGAACTACCGGAGTTGGCATTGTGTATATAATGATATTTGAAGTGCTTTTTATTATAATTAATGTAATGAGGCTGGGGGTGCCTGCAATATCAGGAGTTCTGGCAGTTTCGACAGTTGGAGAATTCATTGCTTCCATACTGGGGATTGTGGTGCTTGTGTATGCGGCAGTTTCATTTATAAACTGTATATTCTCAGTAGTTGACGACACGGTGTATTCAGTTATTACGGTGTGTATCCTTGGAATGGCGTGCATGTATGCATCCGGATGTATTGTTTCATCAGCATTTCTTGCGCCGGGTGTGAGGGTTATTGGCATGTATCTTCCGACTAACGGCTTATTCACACTTGCATGTCAGATAATCAAGGGAACTGTGGATATCAGTACCATTATGACAAATGTTATGTGGATAATTATATTTCAGGCAGCAGGAGCATTGGCGGTTAAGATAAGGAGAGACAGATAATGAAGAGATTGTTATACTGGCTGTATCTGCTTGTTAAAAGGCAGTTAAAGAATCCTGTGATTGTCGTGGTGCTTATTGCAATGCCTGTTGCAGCGTTAATAATTACGAATACAGCGTCTTTTAAGGAGAAAGAGCCTGTAAGGGTTGGAATAGTGCTTGAAGATGACGATAAGATTGCCATAATGACAAGAGATTATCTTGTAAATGGCGATTATTCAGTTCAATTCTACGAAGCAGAATCGCAGGAAAAGCTTGAGCAGGATATAATGAATAAATACACAGAGTGTGGCTATGTAGTTGGTACCGGGCTTAAGGATAAGCTTGACAGTGGCAGCTACAGAGACATTATAGAGCTTATTATATGCAGGTCAGATTTTGTCAGCTCAATGACAGATGAGATATTCTTTTCTGCTATGTTTAAGGCATATTCGCCTGAGGTTGCAGTTAATTATGTTAATTCTGTAGACATATTTAAAAAGCATTCAGAAAAGGCAGAGGAAGAGATAAGAAAAGGGTACGAGGAATACATATCCGGAGATGACACATTCAGAATTGATTTTAAGGTGCTGGATGGTGTACAGGATAATGGGACACAGCTTGAAGATAAGACAGGAGAGTTTCCGTTAAGGGCATTACTTATAATTCTTGTATATATAGGCGGACTTTTTGGAATCGTGGAATATTATCTTGATAAGAATTCCGGAACATTTATAACACTGCCTCGTATGTACCGTGTGGCAGGAAAGCCGTTGTATGCATTCATATCATGTGTACTTTTTGCAGTATCAGCAATGTTAACACTTGCGGTGGCAGGACAACTTAAGGGGGCAGCAGATATACTTCATATGGTTGTGTATGTAATAGCGGTTACTTTATTTGCATGGCTTGTGGCAATACCTGTAAGGAGAGCCAATGCAATGATTTCAATAATACCGGTGCTTCTTATAGCGTGTCTTATATTATGTCCGGTATTCATTAACATAACGGCATATGTGCCATTTGCAAAATATATAAGAGCATTGCTGCTTCCGTGGTATATGCTTAAGTAGGAGGATGGGATACGGTGAATAATAAGAAAAAACATATATTTGACATTATCCAGATTGGATATGTGGGTGATGTTGCAAGCCGTACATTTGATATTGCGATAACTGCTGCAATTATAATCAACCTGTTCATTGCGATATTTGATACATTTGAACAGTCAATTCCGTACCAGCCTGTGTTAGATGTTATAGAGTGGATTACAGTTATCGGCTTTACAATTGAATACATACTGCGTGTATGGACGGCAGAATATCTGTATCCTAATAAATGTACAGGTATTGCGAGAATAAAATACATCTTCTCAGGAAGCGGTATTGTTGACCTTTTATCGTTCCTGCCCAATTATCTGCCTGTATTTTTTCCGGCAGGAGCAGTTGCTTTCCGTATGTTCAGGGTTATAAGAATCCTAAGGATATTCCGTGTCAATTCATATTATGATGCGTTAAATGTTATAACAGAGGTAATAAGGCGAAAAAGGGACCAGATATTATCCTCTGTATTCATCATTGTGATGCTTATCATAGCATCATCACTGTGCATGTACAGTCTGGAGCATGAGGCACAGCCGGAAGTGTTTAAGAATGCATTTTCAGGAATATGGTGGTCGGTATCAACACTTCTTACAGTAGGTTACGGCGATATCTATCCTGTGACAGTGCTTGGAAAAATGTTCAGTATTATCATTACATTTCTTGGCGTCGGAATGGTCGCTATTCCAACAGGTATCTTATCTGCAGGTTTCGTTGAGCAGTACAGCCTTATTAAGAAGTCTACAGATTACCTTATGGAGAAGGAACTTAAGTTTATTAAGCTTATTATAACTAAGGACCACAACTGGAATGAAAAGAAGGTATGCGAGCTTAGTCTTCCGAGAGGACTTATTCTTGCAGCAGTGTTAAGAAATGGTGATACTTTGATTAAATCAGGTGATATAGTATTCGTGTTCTCAAAGCGTTATATGGCAGATGCACAGACAATAAGTGTATAGATGGTGAATGATTATGATGATATTTGTGACAACGACAGATGCATTAACTGATGAAAAGTTATATGAAAAGGCCTATTCGCTTATTCCGGAATACAGGAAAGCTAAGGCTGATAAGATGAAAATGCGTGAAAATAAGCTGCAAACCGTGACGGCAGGCCTACTTCTTAATTATGCGGTAGGAAAATGGTCTATAAAAACAGGAGAAAGAGATTATAAAACAGATGAAAATCTATATGAGAAGGTGGATATTATTTCTGTGATTGAAGCAAATAATCAGTACTTTGATTATGAAATAGCATATAATTCGCAAGGAAAACCTTATTTTTCATCAAATTGTGAAATTTTTTTCAATATTTCACATTCGTCTAATTATGTAGCGTGTGTAATAGGCAACAGACCGGTAGGAATTGACATTGAAAAAGCCCGCAAAGGTAGACAGAATCTGGCAAAACGCTTCTTTGACGTATCAGAAGCAGAATGGATTAAAGAGTGCGATAGTGATCAAAGATTCTTCAGAATATGGACATTAAAAGAGGCATATGGCAAGGCTACAGGTCAAGGTGTGCTTGACATTTTGGACAAAATAGTTTATAGATTAGAGAAAGGGAAAATGAAAGCATATATGTGCGGACTTCCCCAGAATTTCACTATTGTAGAAAAGGAAGTTGATGGATTCAGTTTATCGGTAATACAATTGTGAAATCCATATCCGACTATTCATTATACAGTTGAAAAATATTAATAATGGCAGTATAATATAGAATATGTATATCTATGGAAGAGCCTAAGGAGGGTTTATGAGCAGAAATCATTTTAATGAATTAAGTCCATGTGAAGCATTAATTATGAAGCTTATATGGGAAGCACCACAGGATATTCCTGTACAGGAACTTATTGATCAGTTAAGAGACGATTATGGTAAGGATTACGCAAGAACAACAGTTGTTACTTTCGTAGGTAAGTTGAAGGACAAGAGATTTGTTGATACATACCGTAAAGGAAAGGCAGCTTTCATTCATCCACTTCGTTCAGAAGAAGAATATAGAAGACAGCTTTTAAAGGAAGAAGCTGATTTCTGGTTCAACGGAAAGGCTGTTGATATGGTTGCTTCTATTTGTGAATCACAGAAGTTAGAAGACGATGAAGTTAAGAGAATTAAGAAGATTCTTAATGGTCTTAATAAATAATAATTTTATAAGCAAAAGCAATAAAAAACATCACCTGATACGAAAGTCGGATTCGTCAGGTGATGTTTTTTGTTATGCATATATAATATAATTAATGGTTTTTATTATGATATTCAAGTGCTGCTGTTATGAAGCCTCTGAATAATGGATGTGGACGATTAGGTCTTGACTTTAACTCTGGATGAGCCTGTGTGGCAATAAACCATGGGTGATTCTTTAATTCTATCATCTCAACAATTCTTCCGTCAGGAGATATTCCTGAAAGCATCATACCATTCTCAGTAAGAACTTTTCTGTAATCATTATTAACTTCATATCTGTGTCTGTGACGTTCATGTATAAGCTCTTCGCCATAGAGTTCATAAGCCTTGCTTGTTTTATCAAGTACACAAGGATAAGAACCAAGTCTTAATGTACCGCCGATATCATCAATGCCTTCCTGGTCTGGCATAAGATGTATAACAGGGTGAGTTGTGTTAGGATTAAGTTCAACACTGTGTGCGTCGTCATATCCTATAACATTTCTTGCAAATTCAACAATTGAAAGCTGCATTCCCAGACACAATCCTAAGAATGGAATATTATGTTCTCTGGCATAACGGATAGCTTCAATCTTTCCTTCTGTACCTCTGTCACCGAATCCACCTGGAACTAATATGCCAGATACGTCAGAGAGAAGCTCATCAGCAGTTTCAGGAGTTACAGTTTCTGAATCAATCCATTTGATAGTTACATCACATGAATTATATACACCACCATGCTTTAATGCTTCTACAACACTGATATAAGCATCATGAAGCTGGATATATTTACCGACTAATGCAACAGTTACCTTCTTAGTAGGATTCTTCCAGGCCTTGCACATCGCTCTCCATTCATCAAGGTCTGGTTCTGGACAGTCAAGGTGTAAACATTCACATGCTACCTGTGCAAGATGTTCTTCTTCCATCGCAAGAGGTGCATCATAAAGAATCTCAACATCTAAGTTCTGAAGTACATGAGACTTAGGTACATTACAGAAAAGTGCTATCTTATCCTTGATACCAGCCTCAAGTGGATGTTCGGTACGGCACACAAGAATATCCGGACGGATTCCCATTCCCTGAAGTTCCTTAACACTTGCCTGAGTTGGCTTAGTCTTCATCTCACCAGATGCTTTAAGATAAGGAATAAGTGTTACGTGAATAAGAATTGCGTTCTCATGTCCGACTTCATGCTGGAACTGTCTGATTGCCTCAAGGAAAGGCTGACTCTCGATATCTCCAACAGTACCACCAACTTCTATAATTGCAATCTTAGTTTCATCAGTTGAATAATCTCTGAAAAAACGGCTCTTTATTTCATTAGTAATATGAGGGATTACCTGGACTGTGCCTCCACCGAAATCTCCACGGCGTTCCTTCTGTAATACAGACCAGTATACTTTACCGGTAGTTACATTAGAATTCTTATTAAGGCTCTCATCAATAAATCTTTCATAGTGACCAAGGTCAAGGTCTGTCTCAGCACCATCGTCAGTTACGAAAACTTCTCCGTGCTGGATAGGGTTCATAGTACCTGGATCAATATTAATATAAGGGTCAAACTTCTGCATGGTTACAGAAAAACCACGGGCTTTAAGCAGTCTGCCTAAAGATGCGGCAGTGATACCTTTTCCTAAACCGGAAACAACACCACCTGTTACAAATACATATTTAACAGCCATCTTTTCCTCCAATCTGAATGTGTAATCAAAAAAATATGCAATATTATACAGCCCTGTATTACAAATTTCCATAGTTTAAAGAAAAAAACTAAGAATATAAAGTAAATATAAACATCTTATTAAACACTTAGATTTTGGTTGATTTATATTTTTTCCTTCTTTATAATGAAAACAGACTTATTTGGAAATGCTTAAGATAAGTACAGTATCATATCAGGAGAAGAGTATGGATAATTATAACAACAACGGTTATGACAATGGTTATAATAATAACGATAACCGCAACAATAATCATAATAACAACAATAATAACAAGAAGCCAAAGAATGTTAACCTTATAATATTCATTATTATAGCGGCAGTTGTAACATTTATCGGACTTACGCTTCTTAGCAATATGTTTAGGAATGCAACTTACAAGGAGATAAGCTACGACCAGTTCATGCAGATGATTGATGAAGATAAGGTAAAGAAAGTAGCATTAGAGCAGGACAGAATTCTTATTACACCTGTTGAAGAGGAGAAACAGTCTGGCATAGCAGGAGTTTCATACACATATTATACAGGGTATGTTAATGATGATACTCTTGTACCACTTCTTAAGAGAAAGGGTATTGAGTTTGAAGGATATATTCCGGATTCGAGTTCTTCAATTGTAGAATTTCTGCTTGCATATGTACTGCCATTTTTATTCATATATATAATCTTTGCATTTGTATATAGAAGAATTGCTAAGAATGGTGGAATGATGGGCGGAATGGGCGTTGGAAAGAGCAACGCCAAAGTATATGTCCAGAAAAAGACAGGTGTTACATTCAAGGATGTTGCAGGTCAGGATGAAGCTAAGGAATCACTTACAGAGATTGTTGATTTCTTACATTACCCTGAGAAATATGCCAAGATTGGTGCAAAGCTTCCTAAGGGTGCACTTTTAGTAGGACCTCCGGGAACAGGTAAGACGCTTCTTGCTAAGGCTGTAGCCGGTGAGGCAGATGTACCGTTCTTCTCACTTGCAGGTTCTGATTTTGTAGAGATGTTCGTTGGTGTTGGTGCATCACGAGTAAGAGATTTGTTCAAGGAAGCAACTAAGCAGGCTCCATGTATTATATTTATTGATGAGATTGATGCTATTGGTAAGAGCAGAGATTCCAAGTATGGCGGTGGCAATGACGAGCGTGAGCAGACATTGAACCAGTTACTTGCCTGTCTCTTATACACATCTCC
>ERZ1027215.737-NODE-737-length-11359-cov-5.385970_pt1 | contig 11359 bp, 8 predicted proteins | sample MGYA00519481_ERZ1027215 | MGnify/ENA primary metagenome ERZ1027215 (study PRJEB26926, sample SAMN06164487) | human gut metagenome | biome: ENVO:00009003; feature: ENVO:2100002; material: ENVO:00002003 | host: Homo sapiens | place: USA | collected 2012 ... | reverse complement strand
GTGTCGGCGCCGTTGCGCGGGACGGTTCGGGCGTGTGCCTGCGGCGGCGGAGCAGCCACAGGAACGGCAGCAGCGAGCCGAGGGTAACCAGCGTGACGAAGAGAAAGTCGTCGGTGATGCCCTCGATGTAGAGCTGTTGCTGCGGAGCGCTCTCGTGTGCGGCGTGGAGGGCCGTGCGAGCGGTCATGATGGTGGTCAGCAGGGCGATGGAGATGCTGCCGGAGAGCTGTTTGATGCTGTTGGAGATGCCCGAAGCGGCGGCCATGTCCCGCTGCCGGAGGTTGCGCAGCGCGAAGAGGTTGAGCGGCGCGAAGGTGAGCCCCATGCCCAGGCCCCGCAGGTAGAGCACCCCGACGATGTGCCCGTGGGTGGTGGCAGCCGTGAAACGGCTGGCCATCCAGAAGCTGAGCGTCATGACCAGGATGCCGGCGAAGACCAGCGGCAGCGTGCGCAGGTAGCGGGTCAGGAAGCCCGAGAGGGTCGAAAGCACCCCCTGGATCAGGCCGACGGGCAGGAAGACGCTCCCGGCCATGATCGCCGTGTAGCCCAGTCCTTTCTGCATGTAGAGGGGCAGCAGGTAGGTGCCACCGAGCATTCCGATGCCGAAGATGAAGAGCACGGCCATCGAGATGCCGAAGTTGCGTTCGCCCAGCAGCCGGATGTCGAGCAGCGGGTGGTCGGTGCGCAGCTCCCGCACGATGAAGAGCGCCAGCGCGACGGCCGCGACACAGAAGCAGACCACGATGTCCGCCGAGGCCCAGCCGTGGGGGTTGGTGGGCGAATTGCCCCGGGCCAGGGCGTAGATCGTCAGGGGCATGAAGAAAATGACGGCCAGCAGCCCGATCCAGTCGAAACGGGTGCGGGTGTCGCTGCGCCACTCCTTCTGGATGAAAAGCGAGAGCGCGATGGCCAGCAGTCCCACCGGCACATTGACGTCGAAGATCAGGTGCCACGAGAAATCGTCCACCAGGAAGCCGCCGATCAGCGGCCCGAACGAGATGGAAGCGGCGGCGGCCACGGCCCACAGTCCGAGGGCGAGGCCCCGCTCCTTCGGGGGGAACTCGCGCGTCACGATGGCCAGGCCGAGCGACTGGATCATACCGCTGCCCACCCCCTGAAGGGCCCGCGAGCCGATCAGGAAGGCGTCGCTCTGGGCGCGGCCGCAGAGCCACGATCCGAGTGTGAAGAGGATCAGCCCGAGGATGTAGATGCGCTTGTTACCGAAGCGGTCGGCGATCCAGCCCGACGAGGGGAGCATGATGGTCATGGTAATCATGTAGGCCGTCACGACCCATTCGGCCGAGGAGATTCCGATGCCGAAGGCGGACATGATGGCCGGGATGCCGACGTTGACCACCGTTACGTCGAGCACGGCCATGAACGTGCCGATCATAATCAGGCTCAGCACCCACCATTTGTATCCGCTGCCGCGGCGTATGCGTTCCCTCAGTCCGTTCATCCCAGCGGGCGGGACAAAAAAAGTGCCATTCTCTCCCCGCTCAGGAGAGCAGCAGCACGAGCACGACGCCCCAGATGATGAGCAGCGTGTTGCCGATGGCGTAGGTGATCGTATAGCCGAGCGAGGGGACGTTGCTCGAAATCGTGTCCTCGACGGCGCCGAGCGCGGCGGTCGTGGTGCGTGATCCCGCGATGCAGCCCAGGTTGAGGGCGTCGTTGAAGCGGAAGAGGAACTTACCGATGAAAATACCCAGGATCAGGGGTACGGAGGTGGCTCCGGCGCCCACCAGAAAGAGGCTCCAGCCCACCTCGCGGAAACCCTGCACGAACGTCGGGCCGGTGGTGATCCCGACGATGGCGATGAAGGTGTTCAGTCCGATGTTGTTCATGAACCAGACCGTCGGCTCGGGGATGCCCCCGAGCGTGGGGCGGCGCGACCGCAGCCAGCCGCTCACCAGTCCGGCGATCAGCACGCCGCCGCTGACGGTCAGGCTCAGGGGGATGGCTCCGATTTTGGCCACGAGGATCCACCCGAAGATCAACCCGCCCAGAAAGATGCCCAGCCCGATCAGGGGGGCGCCGCTCGGGGTCATCGGCGGGTCGGCGAAGCCGATCTCGGCGGCGGCACGCCGCACGTCCTGCGGCAGCCCGACCAGCAGGATGCGGTCGCCCGCGTCGAGCAGGCTGTTCCCGTAAACGGGCATTGCGGCGCCGGCGCGCGTGACCGATCGGATGCCCACGCCGTGCATGTAGGGTTGGGCGAGCACCGAGCCGACGCTGCACCCCTTCGCCCCTTTGCGATTGACCACTACCGGAAGGGTCATGATCGAGAAGTCGGTCAGGCGATCGTCCACGATCTCCTGTCCGATCCACTCCTCCTCCTCGATGACGTATTGGCGGCGGCCGCTCAGGACGATGCCGTCGCCGCTGCGGATGGCCATGCGCGGGGTCACCTCGTCGATCAGCCGTCCCCCGCGGCAGATGCGCTCGACGAATATGCGCTTGCCCTCCCGCTGCATGCGCTGCTCGAATTCCCGCACGGTGCGTCTGCGGTCGAACCACGGATTGTCCACGCGGAAGGCCCGGAAGACGATTTCGCGGGCTGCCGGGTCGAAGCCGGGGCTGTTGCTCATGTCCTGTCCGAGTTTCGATTCCATCTCCCGGGCGGCGGCTTTGACCTTGTCCACGCCCCCGAGCAGACGGGGCCCGAGCGTCCCGAGAATCCACGCCGAGCCGGCCGTGCCGAAGATGTAGGTCACGGCATAGCAGACCGGCATGGCGCTCAGGTCCATGTCGGCGCCTTCGGGGAGCTGGCGGATGGTATCGGTAGCTACACCCAGCACGGCCGACATGGTCTGCGAGCCGGCCAGCAGCCCCGCGGCCTGCGGGAGCGTGTAGTGCATCAGCTTGGAGAACATCCAGGCCGAGCCGAGACAGAGCAGACAGACCACCACGGCGAAGCCCACCTGCGGCAGGCCGTCCTTTTTGAGCCCCCGGAAAAACTGCGGCCCCACGGCATAGCCCACCGCGAAGAGGAACATCAGGAAGAAGAGGGTTTTGGCGGGTTCGGGCACTTCGATGCGGAACTGCCCGACAGCCACGCCGACCAGCAGCACGCTCGTGACGGTTCCCAGCGTGAAGCTGCGCCAGCGGAGCTTGCCGATCAGGAAGCCGACCGCGACAGTGAAGAAGACGGCCAGCGTGGGATTGGAACGGATGAAAGAGACGAAATCGACGCCTGTGAACATGGTGCAAACGGTTTGGTTCGCTCCGAAGCAAGGCAAACCGTGTGCCGGAGCCGCCGCAGAACGGCGCAGGCTGCTGCGAGCGGCTCGCAGAGGGGTGCTCCTCCGGTTATTCGGGACGGAAGAGGTCGATTTCGCCCCGTTCGACCTTGCCGTAGAGGTCGGCCAGCTCGGCCACCACGGGGGAGATCAGCTCGACCACGTCGCCGACGGCGCTCTTGTCGCCTTCGCCCTTGATGCGGTAGAGCATGGCGGCGTAGAGGGCGCGGAAACAGAGCTCCGTATCGCTGGTCTCCTTGCCCAGCACGGCCCGCAGGCGGGGCAGCTCCGGGGCCAGGCGTGCGAAAGCGGCGCGGTAGCGCCGGCCGGCGGGGAGCTGCTGCAACTGCAAATGCAGGTTGTGCAGGTCGGCGATCAGGTGGAGCGTGTGATCCAGGTGTCCCTGCTCCTCCTTCCCCTCCTGCCGCAGCAGGTCGGCGAGCTCCATGTACCATTGCAGATAGACGAGCTGCTGCTCTTCCCCGAGGTTGCGGAGTGCCACGAGCTGGGAAAAAACCGCTTCGGGGCTGAACTGCAGCGCCCGCAGCAGGTCTTCGATCTGCCAGAGGTAGAGGATGTATTCGGCGACGTTTTCGCGTCGTTTGGCTTGGGCGATATCCATGATGGGGGTGTTTATTTGGTCAGGCTGAGCCAGTCGGTCGTCTGGCCTTTGTGGTCGAGGAAATAGCGCTGCGACTTGAGCAGGTTGCGCGATTGCAGCACCATCGATTTGGTTTCGTTGAGGATCGTCAGGTAGAGCATCGAAGCCTTGGTGCCCGACCGCCCGGCGTTAATGCGCGTGAGTTCCGATTTGATGGCCTCGGCGATCGACTCGAACAGGCGGTCGCGCAGCTCGAGCACCATGTCGATGTCCGTGAAGTCGCCCGTGCGCAACATGAGGTTGATATGGCGGTAGATGCTCTCGACTTCGTCGTTGATGTGCATGAGGTCTTCGGTCTGTTCGCGCGAGAGTCCCTCGTGGTTGTTGTCGATATGCTCGAAGGCCGGGCGGGTGATGTGCATGAGCGCCTTGGTCATTTCGTTGAGGTAATCGACCACCTGCACGTAATAGTGCGCCGTGTCCACGTCGCCGCTCTGGAGCTTTCTCAGCGTCGGCAGCAGGGTGTATTTCCGTTCGCGGGACTGGTAGAACAGGTCGTTCGACTCCTTGACCATCTCGCGCAGCACCTTGCGGTTCTCCTTGAACACGGCGATCAGCGTGCGGTCGTAGATGCGCGTGGCGCTCTCCATCGTGCGCCCGACCTCTTCGGTCAGGCTGCGGATGATGTCGTCGGCCGTCTGGGGCTTATGGGCCTGCTCGCCTTTTGCCGAGGGCTTGCGGCGCAGGTTGCTGCGCACGAGCATCCACCCGCTCAGCAAGGTGACCACTGCGAAGGCGACGGTTCCGCCGTAGATCAGCACCAGCCCCACCACGAAAGCGATCAGAAAACCGCCGAGCGCCGTGATGAACCACCCCGCAACGACGGTCATCACGCCCGAAATGCGGTAAACGGCGCTTTCGCGTCCCCAGGCGCGGTCGGCCAGCGACGAACCCATGGCCACCATAAAGCAGACGTAGGTGGTCGAAAGGGGCAGCTTGAGCGAGGTGGCGATCGAGATCAGCAAGGCCGAAGTGGTGAGGTTCACCGTGGCGCGGATCATGTCGTAGGGGGCGCCGCTGTGCTCGACGTCCTCGTATTCAAACCGGCGGCCGATGGCTTCGCGCACACGCCGGGGCACGACACGCTCGATGCCCGCGTTGATCCCCAGGGCGGCCCGCACGATCGTGCGGGAGATGAACGACGAGCCGTACTGCTGCTCCGCCTCGTCGCGCTGCGAAGAGAGCGAGATTTCGGTTTCAGTGACGTGCATCGCCTTTTTGGAGGTCCACAGCGTGAGAATCATAATCAGTCCGGCGCCCAGCAGCACCAGAAAGTTGGCCGGCACGTTCTCGTTGAGTCCCTCCATCAGCAGGTCGGTGGTGCCCGCTTCGCGGGCGATGTGGTAGGCGTCGAAACCGGCGACGGGGACGCCGATGAAGTTCACCAGGTCGTTTCCGGCGAACGCCAGCGCGAGGGCGAAGGTGCCGGCGAGGATCGTGACGCGCAGAATATTGATTTTCAACTTCTGCACGGCCAGCAACAGCAGGCTGCAAACCGCCCAGCAGATGGTCAGCGCGAGCGGCAGATGGCTGTCCACCAGCCGGATGAAGTCGTGTCCCTCGAGGATGTTCCTGAGCCCTTTGAACAGGGCGAAATAGACGATGGCCGTGAGCGAGGCGCCGCACCAGAAGGCTCCGAAGCGGCTGAAAACCCGCGTGTAGCGGAACGAGAAGATCAGCCGCGAGACATACATGACCGCCGTGCCGCAGGTGAAGGCGATCACCACCGACAGCAGAATCGCCGAGACGATGCCCAGCGCCCGCGAGGTGTTGATGTATTCGCCCATTTCATGTCCGGCATCTGCGCTCCCGGTGATTTTATACACGGTCACGGCGATGGCCGCGCCCAGCAGACAGAAGACCAGCGAAACGGTCGTGGAGGTCGGCAGCCCCCAGGAATTGTAGAGGTCGAGCAGGATGATGTTGGCGAACATCACCCCCAGGTAGAGCATCATCACCTCGTGGAAGGTGAAGAGCCCGGGGTTGAACATGCCGTTTCGCGCGACCTCCATCATGCCGCTCGAGGTGACCACGCCCACCAGGATGCCGACCGAAGCGACCAGCAGGATCATCCGCATCGAAGCGGCCCGGGAACCGATCGCCGAATTGAGAAAATTCACGGCGTCGTTGGTGACGCCCACGAAGAGTCCCGAGACGGCCAGGATGGCCAGGATGACAATGATGATCGTGTAGATTTCGCTCATGACGCTTATTCAAGGAGGATGGGTTGCCGGCGGAGTGAGAGGCCGGACGGCGCGTCCGCACCCTGCGGAAGCGCTCCGCTGCGGCCGGGAAAACGGATCCGCCCCGGCTTTGCGTCCGGGCGGCGGTCGCTATGCGGATATGTGGAACTTTCCGGCATTTTGCATGACAAAGGTATCATCAAAATCTGTGCGAAGCACTTCCGAAATCCATTTTTAACATTAAAATAACATACCCGCGGGACGCTGCGAAAGCGGCAAGGCCGCCCCGGATTCGGAGCGGCCTTGCGATGCGTGCAGCACGTTTGTCAGCGGATGACCGTAACGCGGTTGGTCGAAGGCGTGCGGAACGGGGACTTCGAGGAACCGTAGCCTTTGTAGTTGAGCTGCTCGGGCTTGACCCCTTTCGATACCAGGTAGTTGTAAACGTTCTTGGCCCGGTTTTCGGCAACGCGCTTGTTGCCGGCCTTGCTGCCCGTGTTGGCATCGGCGTGGCCCTCGATCAGATAGACCTTCTCGGACGGACCGTTCTTGATCTGCTCGGCGATGATGTCCAGACGGACTTTCTCCTTGTCGTTGAGCTGCGAGCTGCTGTATCCGAAGAACGTCACGCCCTTGCTCGTGAGGTAGATTTCGCTCGTGTAATCCTCGCCATCGAGCTGGTCGGCCGGGCGGGCGGGGGCGTACATGGCCGTTTTGGCCGCTTTCTCGGCACGGGCGTTGGCCGCCTGTGCTTCGGCTTTCGCGCGGTTTGCTTCGGCGCGGGCGTTGTTCAGGTCGCTGGCCAGGCGGGCATTGGCATCCTGTGCGTCGCTGATCGCCTGATCGCGGACCTCGACGGCCTGCTGGTACACCATGATATCCTCCACGGTGTAGGGCGAAGCCTTCCTGAACGTGCGCTGGTTGAAACGGTAGGTCACGCCCGCCTGTGCCGTAAGCATCAGGGCGTACGAACCGCCGCGGGCTACGGGAAGCGATTTCTGGGGACCGCCGATGGCCTGCAACTCGAGTGTGATGTCGAGGCACTTGCAAACCCGGAATTTGTTGAGCAGGCCGACGTTGAATGCGAACATCTGGCTGGTGGATTTGCCGTATTTCGTGTGGAAGTCGTCGGTGAAGCCGCTGGGCAGGTAACCGAATCCGGCGTAGGGCACCGCATAATAAACGCGGTCATCGCGGTAGCCGCCGATCCAGTTCGAGAGGTTTACCATTCCGTCCACATGGAGGAACAGATAGGGCCATTTGACCTTTTCATGGGTGCCGTCGGACACGTTGGAAAATTTACCGCCCTGAAGACCCAGACGGGCGCCGAAAACGGGATGAATCCACTTGGTTACGGAGAAACCCGCGGTGAAACCGATCCGGTCTCCGTAGGATCCCGCGTTGTTGCGACTGATGAAAGCCGAGCCGGCGCCGGCGCTTGCCGAGATCTCCCAGTTATCCCAAAAACCGTTCGTCTCGAAGCCGGCGATACTTTTTTTCTTTTCCTGCGGCTGAGGCACAGCGGTTTCCGTCTGAGCCCAAACCGAGGTCGCAAACAACATGCATGCGAGCGAAAGGAATAAATTTCTCATAAAAATGCAGTTTTACTCTTTTATACCTTTGATTGATAGAACGTCACTGCAACAAAAGTACAAATAATTCGATTATTTGCATGCTGTATCGCAAAAAAAATACCAACACGGCCGAATATATCTCCCCCGAAGGGGAAAATATTCAGTCCGCGCATGGCGGCGCGGACTGAAAGGTCAGGTGTTCAGGCATCGGGGCGCTTTGCTGTCGCCGTCCCGTCGGAATCGTACGCAAGAGGTCATGCCCGTGCGGGCGTCAGCCGCATTTGGAGTAGCCGCAGGACATGCACGTCAGGCATCCGTTCTGGTAGGCCATCGTCTCCTGTCCGCAGCTCGGGCACTTCCCTTTGGAGCGGGTACCGTCGGTGATGTACTGCTTGAGCGCACGCTCCACGCCGGTTTTCCAGGTGTTGATCGAAGCGCTGTTCAGGTGGAGGGACTCGATGAGCGAAACCACGTTTTCGATCGGCATGCCGTGGCGGAGCACCCCGGAGATCAGCTTGGCGTAGTTCCAGAACTCCTCGTCGAACAGGCGCGAAATACCGCCGATCGTATTGGTGTAGCCGTACCGGTCGGTATATTGGAAATCATAACGTTTGGTCCCGTCGGCTTCGCGCACCTTGATAATATAACCTTTGTCGATTTTGCGGGGGATGTACATGGCATCCTCCTCGATCTTGCCCGTGAATATTTCGTACGGACGCCCCTCCTGCAACCCGACGAAAGCGATCCAGTCCTCGTTGCCGTTCTTGAAGCGGACGATATCGGCCGGAATCGACTTGGGGCGTTTCATGGTCGCGGAGGATTGGTCCGCATCGGAGTGCGTCTTCTTTTTCTTTTCGAGCAGCACGCCGTCGCGGCAGCCGTCGCGGTAAACGGTCACCCCTTTGCAGCCGACCTCCCAGGCCGTGCGATAGACCTCGGCGACGAGGGCTTCGGAGACGTCGTTCGGCAGATTGACCGTCACCGAGATCGAGTGATCGACCCATTTCTGGATCGCCCCCTGCATCTTGACCTTGGCCACCCAGTCGATGTCGTTGGCCGTGGCCCGGTGGTAGGGGGAGGCGGCCACCCACTCTTCCAGCTCCTCGTCGGAGATGGTTTGCAGGCGGGTGGTGTCGTAGCCGTTGGCTGCGAGCCAGCGCACGAAGTTGTGGTGATAGACGTTGTATTCCTGGAATTTCTCGCCGGTCTCGTCGATGAAATCCACGTGGGTGTCCTGATCCGAAGGGTTGATCTTGCGACGGCGTTTATAGACGGTGCGGAATACCGGCTCGATGCCCGAGGTGGTCTGCGACATGAGCGAGGTGGTGCCCGTCGGGGCGATGGTGAGCATGGCGATGTTGCGGCGGCCGTCGCGCACCATGCGCTCGTAAAGCGCGGGGTCGGCTTCGCGGATGCGGGCGATCATCGGATTGTCCTGCTCTCTGCGCGCGTCGTAAACGGGGAAGGCTCCCCGTTCGGCGGCCATGCCGACCGATGCGCCGTAGGCCGCCAGTGCGAGCGTCTTCTGCACTTCGACCGCGAAAGCGATCGCCTCGTCGGTGCCGTAACGCAGCCCCAGGGCGGCCAGCATATCGCCCTCGGCGGTGATGCCCAGTCCCGTGCGCCTTCCTTTCTGAGCCATCGTGCGGATCTTCTTCCACAGTTCCAGCTCCACGCGGCGGATGTCCTCGTCCTCCGGATCCTCGACGATCTTGCGGATGATCTGTTCGACTTTCTCCAGCTCCAGGTCGATGATATCGTCCATCATGCGCATGGCCTTGTCCACGTGCGTGCGGAACTTGTAGAAATCGAATTTCGCCTCCGGGGTGAAGGGATCGTTCACGTAGCTCAGCAGGTTGATGGCCAGCAGACGGCACGAATCGTAGGGGCAGAGCGGGATTTCGCCGCAGGGATTGGTGGCTACCGTGGTGAATCCCTCGTCGGCGTAGCAGTCGGGGACGCTTTCGCGGATGATCGTGTCCCAGAACATGACCCCCGGCTCGGCCGTTTTCCAGGCGTTGTGGATGATCTTGTTCCAGAGTTTGCGGGCGTCGATCTCCTGCCGGTACATGGGGTGATCGGAGCGGATGGGGAATTGCTGCACGTATTTTCCGCCCTCCTGCACCGCCCGCATGAACTCGTCGTCGATTTTCACCGAAACGTTGGCTCCCGTCACTTTCGAGGTATCGACCTTGGCGTCGATGAAGCGCTCGGCGTCGGGGTGTTTGATCGACAGGGTGAGCATGAGCGCCCCGCGACGTCCGTCCTGCGCCACCTCGCGCGTGGAGTTGGAGTAACGTTCCATGAAGGGGACGATACCCGTCGAGGAGAGGGCCGAGTTGAGCACCGGGCTGCCCGTGGGTCGGATGTGCGAAAGGTCGTGACCCACGCCTCCGCGCCGCTTCATCAACTGCACCTGCTCCTCGTCCATGCGGAAGATGCCGCCATAGGAGTCGGCCGGATTCTTGTGCCCGATCACGAAGCAGTTCGAGAGCGAGGCGACCTGGAAGTTGTTGCCGATGCCGGTCATGGGCCCTCCCTGGGGTATGACGTAACGGAAATGGTCGAGCAGGTCGAAGATCTCCTGCCGCGACATCGGATTGGGGTATTTTTTTTCGATGCGCTCGATCTCCGCGGCGATGCGTTCGTGCATTTCGCGCGGCGTCTTTTCGTAAATGTGTCCGAACGAATCTTTCAGGGCGTACTTGCTGACCCAGACGGTGGCTGCCAGATCGTCGCCGTCGAAGTACTGCCTCGAGGCCTCGACCGCCTCGTTATAGCTTACCTCGCGGGGCTGCGTGGGTGTGGTGGTTTTTGACATATTTCGTTTCTGTTTTTCGGTCGCGGCGGCGGAGCGGGCCGGAGCCTGCGTGCGGTCTTACAAAATTGAGGCTTTTTTTCGGCGCGGACGACTTTTTGCGGCTCAATTTATTCACAAGTTATTTACAAAAGCAATAAAACCGCGTCACAATAAAGCGTGACGCGGTTTTGCAGCCGGCGGACGAGCTTTTCGCCGGAGCGGTTCACTTGACTGCCACGGCGTCGATTTCGACCAGCGCCCCCATCGGCAGGCGGGCTACCTGGTAGCACATGCGTGCGGGCATATCTTTTGTAAAGCATTCGGCATAGACGGCGTTCATGGCACCGAAGTCGGCGATGTCCTGCAACAGCACGGTGGTCTTTACCACGTCGGCATAGTCGTAGCCGGCCTCGCGCAGGATATGCCCCAGGTTGCGGAGCGACTGGCGGGTTTGCTCCTCGATCCCATCGGGCATGCGGCCCGTGGCGGCGTCGATGGGCAACTGCCCCGAAACATAGAGGGTTGCGTCGGCCTGAACGGCCTGGGAGTAGGGTCCCACGGCTTTGGGCGCAGCGGGAGATGCGATGATTTTTTTCATGGTGCGTGACGATTTTAGGTTTGTGCAAAGTTACGATTTATTGGCTATCTTTGCACGCAACGGAAAATTTTTAGGATAGACAAATGAAACTTTTGGTGAAAATCGCGGCCCTGGCGGCCGTCGTGGCGCTGCTGGGCGCCTGCTGCAAATGCCGCAGCTACCAGCGTAAATTCAGCAAGCCGCTGGTCGGAACCGAGTGGCAGCTCGTGCAGCTCAACGGACAGGACGTGCAGCCCGAGGAGGATGCCTATACCTGTCTCTTATACACATCTCCGAGCCCACGAGACACTCGCTAATCTCG
>ERZ1027215.724-NODE-724-length-11454-cov-5.878674_pt1 | contig 11454 bp, 20 predicted proteins | sample MGYA00519481_ERZ1027215 | MGnify/ENA primary metagenome ERZ1027215 (study PRJEB26926, sample SAMN06164487) | human gut metagenome | biome: ENVO:00009003; feature: ENVO:2100002; material: ENVO:00002003 | host: Homo sapiens | place: USA | collected 2012 ... | reverse complement strand
TACGAGATTAGCGAGTGTCTCGTGGGCTCGGAGATGTGTATAAGAGACAGGGGGCGGACAGGCTTGTCCGCCCCTTCGGCCCCCCTCAGTCGGCTGCGCCGACAGCTCCGTGAAGGTAAAATATGCCTAACGGGGCGTTACGAAAAACGCGCCATCGTTGTCTGCATCAATCCGCCTGATGAAGCGCGTCCAAAATTCCTTTTTTTCATCGCGGGAATAGGTTTCGTATTCTTGCAGCTCCTTTTTTAGCGCGTCCAAATTGATTTCTGGCCTTTCTTCCGTAGCTTCAAGTGCTTTTTTCAAGCTCGCATACTCCCGCTTGTATTCGTCCAACTCAATCAGATCGTTTAGGTATAGCGTTTTTAGCTTGCCCATTTTCTTTCGTATTGAGTCCGCGCTTTGCGTGGGCTTTTTATCTGCCTTTTTATAGTACCGATTGTTCCGTTCTGCGATTCCCTCCATCTCGTGTAGTAGGTAGTCTTCCAGCGCATCTTCTCGGATCCTTTTTGTATGCGGGCAAGCGGAGTTGTCAAGCATCCGCGTCCGGCATCGGTAGTATGTATATGTTTTTTTTACGGTTTCCGATTGCATCGTTTTCCCGCACTCTTTGCAGCGCAATATCCCGGAAAACAGATACACGCGATCTGTGTCAACTCCCGCACAGCGTTGTGACCGATGCTGAATAATATCAGTTACAAGGTCAAAGTCCTGCTTGCTTACCAGCGCGGGACAGGCGTTTTCGATTCCGTACACCTCCCCGATGTAAAGACGGTTACGGAAATAGTTTACATACTTGCTATACGCTCGGTCAATGCCCCATGTATCAAGCATATATCGCTTTACGGCAAGGACACTTTTTAGCCGGATAAACGCGGCAAACATATCTCGCGCCGCATCTACCGTGCCGTTATCAATCTGGTATTGCCTGTCCTTGATGGCATACCCTAAAGGCGCTTTTGAGCCTGCCGGTTGCCCTTTTGCCCGTTTGCCGTCGTTTATAAATTTGATTCGTTCGCTTGTGCGGTCTGCTTCGTCCTGCGCAACGGAGAGCATGATATTAACCTTTAATCGCCCGGACGCGGTTCGCGTCTCGTAGTCCTCTTCCGTCGCTTGCCAGGTCACGCCGTACTGGTCGAGTTGCGTTTGCACATCGTAATACCCCGCGACATTTCGAAACCATCGGTCGAGCTTAATAAATAAGATCGTGTCTACCTTCCCCACTTTGCAATCGCCCAGCAGCCGCAGGAGCGCCGGACGTTTTTTATACGGCTTTCGCGCGGATATTCCCGCGTCCTCATAGATACCCGCCACGGTCATTTTGTGTTCTTGGGCATATCTTGTCAGCGCATCTCTTTGCTCTTGCAATGACAGGCCATGCCGCGCCTGTTCGTCGCTCGACACGCGGATATACAGTGCTGCTCTCATCACCGCCCCCTCCAAAATCCGTAATCTGCGCAATGCAAATCGACATACACGCACCACGCGGTCAGTAACACCACCACCACAAATAAAATAAAAATCACGGCGTTGCGGATATGGACACCACGCCGCATAATCTCGATCATGTCTTCCTTTGCGTCAACATGGCGCTCCAGCTCGTCATTTCGCGCCTGCAAGGTCTCTTCGTTCCTTGTCAGCCGTTCGGAAATTCCGAACACCTCGTCAAGTGAGATCCCAAGCGCCTTGCAGATAGGCGCGACGGTGTAAATAGACGGGGCTTTGGAAAACTTTGAAAAGAAGTTCTGCACGGTGGACAGCGGCACGCCGGAAGTGTCTGAAATTTCCTGATAGGTCAGTTTCAATTCTGCCTTGCGGATTTTGCACACCTCTTGGATGTTCATTTATACCACCTTAATTTCTTCGATTTTCACGCCGCGAAGTCACAAGATGAGGGCTTGCCGAACCTCGTCGAGCGCTGTCTTATTGCAAGGTTTTGGCGTTGAAATAGTTAAGCAAAGCGGAGTATGGTCAAATCATGCAGCGGCAACCGCTCCGTGCTGTCTGCACAGAGCCCCCGCCGTTGTTGCGGAGACGGCGGGGGCTTTTCTCTTACTTCATACCAAGGAGTTTGCCAAGTTTTCTTTGCCGCCCCGCTTTGGTCGTGGGAATCCCAGTTGCTTTTGAAATTTTTCTTTTCATCTTTGTGATTCCGAGCGCACGTTTCCAGATAAAGGACAGGCCGGGGATTTTGCTTTTTGACATTTGGCACACCACCTTTTATTTTTGTATTTTCTCCCGAACTTTTGTGCAATAATCGACATATAGCCCCGTTACTATAATTATTTGGAGGGACACAAAATGTTGCGCGAAGAAGAAAACCATGCTATTCTTATTAGAGAGCGCCTAAAATCTGAGGTGCTATCACTTACTGACAGTCAGGTGGAATATGTTTTATGGAGGTTGGAATGTTTATTGCAAGAAGAGAATTAAATGATCTGCGGGAAGAAAACCGCAAACTTAAATTGCAGCTTGCAGAGGCGCAGGAAGCGGATCGAGAATACAACCGCCGATCTGCCATCATTGACAAAGCGGCGCTTCCGAAATGCAAAAGCATCGCGTGCTCTGGGTGCAAGCATGTTGTGGTCCGCTATACTACTTGGGGTGGTTGGTACGTTCTTGGCTGCGGGAAAGACAATCCCTGCAAAGACTACGAGCCGACAGACATTACCCCCGAAAAAGCTGAAGCTATCCGAGAAGCGCTGAACATTCAGTGGCAATATAATTAACCAGAGAACAAGCAATTCAGCAGAAACCCGAAAACAGCACCTATTGCAGCAACGAGGCAATCCCTCGCCGTTATAGACCACGCTTGGGAGTTTTCTTTCTGCGCATATGCAAGATAATTAGCCCCTCTTTGGCGAGCAATAAGCCCTCGCTTTTCGCCATTTACAAGGCAATATGCAAAGCTATGACCGCAGAGTACATCAGCATCATTTTCATTATGCGCGGTTATCAATACGGCATCGGTTCGCGCTTGCTTTAAAAGCTTTAGCTGCGCCTTTGTCAAAGCGATATACGGGAAGTCATCTTTCTTGTTATCAAGATCGCTTTCCCACTTTTGCCGCTCTGCATTGGTCAATATCTTATCATGCGGATTAGTCGGAATAAAAACATTACTCATAGTACTTGTTTTGCGCTCAATACAATCGGAAGGAGTTTTTCACACTGAGCGTCGGACAAATCATCAATAGCTACCAATAGCGCTTTCTTTGCTGCGCTTAAGCCCTCGCCCTCGGTCTTCGGATCGAGGGCGCTTTTTTTTGCGCCTTTTTCCGGCAGAACGGGAAGCTCGTCACCGTCCAGCTCGGCAAGGGTGATGCCGAAATGGTCGGCGATTTGCACCTTTTTAGGGTAGTGAGGCCGCGTTGCACCCGTTTTCCAATTCACAACGCTTTGAATGTTTGCTCCAATAATCTTCGCAAATCTGTAAGCAGAATATCCGCGTTGGTCTAAACAATAATTAAAATTTTCAGTAAAACCCATAAAAATTTAGTTCCAATTTTGGTCAAAATGCTACTCTAATTATAGTTGATTTTCAATGCAAGTTAGACTATAATTAGACCTGTGGACGGGCAACAAAAAGCCAAGCCACCCCGACAAATCGAGCTGGTGAGAAAATATAGTTGTCGCAAACTTAGAGTACCACCAATGCTCCAATTTGTCAATAGAATACTCTAAATTTGGAGGTGAAAAGGTGAGCTTACCGGAAAATCTGGCTCGACTGCAAGCCGAGCGTGGCGAGACGAATTACCGTCTTGCCAAAGAAATTGATGTATCTCAGACATCAATCAAAAACTGGAAGGACGGCGCGCGCCGCCCGCACCCGCGTCAAATCAAGAAACTGGCGAATCACTTCGGCGTGCCCGTGGACGAGCTGCTGGAATCCAGCGATGGGCAGTAAAAAAATGCCCCGCCCAATGTTGCAGCATTGAGCGGGACGGCGGAACAAATCTTAGGCTTAGATATGTGTCCTGTGGCTATTTTAGCACAGGGGAAAGGAAAAGGCAATGAGTAAAAAGCCGGAATACAAAATCATTTGGGTCACGCCCCCCGACCCTGTAAAGTTGGGGACGATCATGGGCGAGATTTACGCGCGCGGCAGAGGGCTTGAGTTTGTCGGCCTTGTGCCGAACGGAAAGGATAGCGGAGGTGCGAAATGAGCGTGTTTGCATGGGCGCTGACGTATATCGGCGCGGCTACGGTGAGTTATCTGTTTATGCGGCTGCTGGACAAACTGGACAGGCCGGGGAAGTAAAATTAATAGGGAGGAAAGACGATGCGGGACGTGCTGAAAGCGGCGGGGCGACCGGTATGAGAAGCGCGATGCAGTATAGCGAGCCGGAGCGCCCATTGGAGCCGAAGGACTACGATCTTCCCGTCTGCCCCGTGTGCGGGGAGGAGACGGACACCTACTACAAAAACAAGGACGGCGTCATCGTGGGATGCGAGTTTTGCATCGACGCGGTGGACGCATGGGAGGGAAAGGAATGAATATGAGCTTGTACCACATCGATCAGGAGCTGGAGAACCTGATCGACCAGGAAACCGGCGAGGTGCTTGATTTTGATGCGTTTGAGGCGCTGCAAATGGCGCGGGACGCCAAGATCGAGGGCGTACTCTGCTGGACAAAGAATCTGGCGGCGGAGGCAAAGGCTATCCGCGAGGAGGAGAAGGCGCTTGCCGAGCGGCGCAAGGCTATGGAGAGCAAGCGGGAAAAGCTGCTTGCCTATGCAGAACGGGCGCTGGGCGGCGCGGCGTTCCAGACGGCGCGGTGTGCCGTGACGTATCGCAAAAGCACGGCGGTGGAGATCACCGACATGGACGCTGTGGTGAAGTGGTGCATGGACAACGGCTACGACGGCAAGATCACCTTTGCCCAGCCCACGGTGAGTAAGACGGACATCGCGCCGCTTCTCAAGTCCGGCGTGTCTGTGACCGGCGCGGAGCTGTGCGAGAAGCTGAACATGGGGGTGAAGTGATGGATAACATGACGATCTACAATGCAGTTCGTAGTGTGCCGGACAGCGCCAAAAGACGCATCGAGGCGGGGCGCTTGAAGGGCAAGACAGACATTAACCCCATGTGGCGCATCAAGGCGCTGACAGAGCAGTTTGGGCCCTGCGGCTATGGCTGGAAATACGTTATCACTGACAAGAGGTTGGAGCAGGGCGCAAATGGCGAAGTAGCCGCATTTCTGGACATTGATCTGTTTGTAAAGGCAGGCGGCGCCTGGTCTGACGCTATCCCCGGCACTGGCGGCAGTGCGTTCGTGGCAAAGGAGAAGAACGGCCCATATACCTCCGACGAGTGTTTTAAGATGGCGCTGACTGATGCTATCTCCGTGGCGTGTAAGGCGCTTGGATTTGGGGCGGACGTGTATTGGGACGCCGACAAGAGCAAGTATGACAAGCCGGATAAGTGCGAAAAGAAGCCGGATAACAAGGCAGATGCGCCGATGCTGTGCGAGCATTGCGGACTTCCCATTAAGTCGGTGAAGCGCGGGGACCGCGTGTATCCCACCAGCGAGATCGCGGAGAACTCCGTGAAGAAGTACGGCAAGCGGCTGTGCTGGGTCTGCATGAAGGCAGCCAACGCGACGGGGAAGAACCATGCAGCAGATAACGGTTGATGCGGCGCGGTGGTCGCAGGACAGCGATGGGTCGTGGCTGTGTCTACGTGTGAAGTCTCCAGAGGCGGCAATGGAGTTGTGCGACACCATAAAGCCGGGGAAGGAGTACACCGCCACCATCAAAGGCAAGGGGCGGAGCCTCGATGCAAATGCCTACGCATGGGTACTGCTGGACAAGCTGGCGGCGCACTACGGCGTTGCGAGAGAGAATGTATACCGGCAGGAGATACAGAGCATCGGCGGTGTAAGCGAGGTGCTGTGCCTGCGGGAAAAGGCGGTGGAAGCGTTCTGCCGGAGCTGGGAGCGGAACGGTATCGGCTGGATGACCGATACCGGCCCCAGCAAGCTCAAGGGCTGCGTAAACGTGACCGTCTGGTACGGCAGCTCCGTATACGACACGGAGCAGATGGCACGGCTGATAGATGCCATCGTGCAGGACTGCCGGGATGTCGGCATCGAGACCATGACGCCGCGAGAGCTGGATGCCCTTGTGAGCCGGTGGGGAGAGGTGAGCGTATAAAGTGGGCCAAAAAGAGCAGGCAATTTAAGAATTTGGAAGATGCGGTAGCGTTTAGAAATGAGGTGATTTTAGGTGCTGAATGAAAGACGGTGTTTTTTGTGCGGTAGGTTTGATGCATTGGATCCGTTGGAGAAGCACCATTAGGCACATTTTCGGCGGCGCAAACCGGAAGAAGAGCGAGAAGTACGGCCTTGTGGTGTACCTGTGCGGCAATCGCTGCCACCGGAACGGGCGCGGCGCGGTACACAAGAACGGCGACCAGATGCGGCGTCTGAGGCGGTACGGGCAGCTCAAGGCAATGGAGGAGCAGGGCTGGACGGAGGAGGACTTCCGCCGCGAGTTCGGAAAAAGCTACTTATGAGAGGAGATTTGAAATGCTGAACAAGATTTTTATCATGGGCCGGTTGACCCGCGATCCGGAACTGCGCAGGACGCAGAACGGCACCGCTGTCACCAGTTTCACGATGGCAGTAGACCGCGACTTTAAGAACGCGGACGGCACCAAGGACACGGATTTTATTGACGTGGTGGCGTGGCGCAACACCGCCGAGTTTGTATCCAAGTATTTCGGCAAGGGCCGCATGGCCGTGGTGGAGGGGCGCTTGCAGCTGCGGGACTGGACGGACAAGGACGGGAACAAGCGCCGGAACGCCGAGGTGCTGGCGGACAACATCTACTTTGGCGACAGCAAGAAGGAGGGCGATTCCTCCGGCGGCTACAAGGCGGCAGGCAAGGCCGTGGACGTGGAGCCGGAAGCGGGAGACTTTGCCGAGGTCGAGGATGATGGCGACCTTCCGTTCTAAGGTGGTGCCACGATGCCGAACAGGATCATAAAAGAAAGCATATGCTCCAGCGAAAAGATTGCGGCGCTTTCGGATTTTGAGTTTCGGCTATGGGTCGGATTGATCACACAGGCAGACGACGCAGGGCGCGGAGATGCCCGCCCTGCAATTATTAAAGGCCACGTTTTCCCGTTTCGGGACAGGCTATCCATCAAAGACATCGATGCTGCGCTCCAAGAATTGGCGGCAAAAGGCTGCGTTTCTCTCTACAAAGTGGACGGGAAGCCCTACTTTTTGTTCCCCGGGTGGGTCAAGCATCAGCGTGTCAGAGATTGCAAGCCGAAGTTCCCGGAACCGCAGGAAATTTCAAGTTTGCCGCAATCTGCCGCAAACTGCGGCGAGTTGCCGCAAACTGCGGCGAGTTGCCGCCTGAATCCAATCCAATCCGAATCCAATCCAAATCCGAATCCGAAAGAGAGTAACGCGCGCGAAACGCGCTTCATACCCCCGGCTATTCCTGACGTTGAGCAATATTGCCGCGAAAAGGGCTATCACGTCAACGCAGAGCGGTTTGTTTGCTTCTATGCACAAAAGGGCTGGATGGTAGGCAAGAACCGCATGAAGGACTGGAAAGCCGCCGTGCGGAATTGGGAGACGAGGTGGAAGGAGGAACACGACGGTGGACATAACGGCGGTGCTGGAGCACCTGCAAAAAAATGGAATATCCCAGGAGAAGTCGTACTTTGAGTGCCCGGACTGCGAGGACAGGGGCTATACGGTCACACGCAGTGCCACCGGGGAGCTTATAACCCGTAGTTGCCCTTGCCAAATACGCAAGGACAACCAGCGGCGCATTGAGCGTAGCGGTCTGTCCGGTCTGCTGGAAAGCTGTACGCTGGAGACGTACCAGACGGCGGAGCCGTGGCAAAAGCAGGCAAAGCAGATGGCCGAGGCGTATATCACGGATTGGCGCGGGAAGTGGTTTTATGCCGGTGGGACCCCCGGCAGCGGAAAGACGCACCTGTGCACGGCGATCTGCGGGAAGTTGATGGAGGCAGGCTTGCCGGTACGGTATATGCAGTGGCGGTCGGACATTCCATCCATCAAGGCAAAGGTAAACGATGCGGAGCTGTACGCAGATGCCGTGGGAAAGCTGAAAACGATCCGCGTGCTTTACATCGACGACTTTCTCAAGGGCAACGTGACGGAGGCTGACCGGAACATTGCGTTTGAAATACTCAACGCACGGTACATAAAGCCTGAGTGTGCTACGATCATCAGTTCTGAGCGGACGATAGGACAGATATTGGACTGGGACGAGGCGATAGGATCCCGCATTGCGGAGCGCGCGAAGGGCTTTACCATGAGCGTGACGGGCAGCGGAAAAAACTGGAGGTTGAGATGAACAAACGAGGGTTGGAGAAAAGAGGATTAGAGGATGGGCTTAAAGAGTGACGACCTGGCGCGGCTTAGTCCTGCGGCGCAGAAGCAGGTCATGGAGAAGATGCGCAAGCCCGGAAAGTACAAGGCGCAGAAGACGCGGCGCGGCAAGCTGACTTTCGACAGCAAGAAGGAGGCGGAGCGCTATGACGCTTTGTTGCTGCTGCAAAATGCCGGGGAGATACGGGGGCTAAAATTGCAGGTGCGGTACTGCTTGCAAGAGGCGTACACGACGTTTGAGGGCGACCGCGTGAAAAGTATCGACTACATCGCGGACTTCGTGTACGAGAGCAGAACGGCTCCTGACAGCTACGGCCAGCGGTACTGGCTGCCGGTGGTGGAGGACGTGAAGGGGATGCGTACCCGCGAGTATGCCATGAAAGCAAAGCTGTTCCGCAGTAGGTACGGGTTTGCCATACGGGAGGTGTGACGTGGAGCGCACAAACCAGCCGCTGACGAATGAGGCGGCAAGGAAACTGATGGCGATGGACGTGCAGGACAAGGAGATACTGACCTACGAAAAGCTGGACGAGTGGTACACCGCATGGGGTGGGCAGTGTTACGTCAGTTTCTCTGGCGGCAAGGACAGCACGGTGCTGGCGTATCTGGCGGCGCGGTACCTGTCGAGCTTCAGGACACCGCCGTGGGAGCTGAACTTGGTGTTTGTGAACACTGGATTGGAGTACCCGGAGATACAGAAGTTCGTCAATGAGTACGCCGACTGGCTGCGGAGGGAGTTTCCCCGCGTGACTGTCAACCTTGTGCGGCTTGGGCCCAAGATGAACATCCGGCAGGTGGTGACGAAGTATGGGTACAGCATTGTGAGCAAAGATGTGGCGAACTGCGTTTGGCTGGCTCGAAGGAGCGGCAACGGCACGCGCATGGCTCGACTACGTGGTGAACTGTTGGATAAGGACGGTACCCCGTCTGCGCATAACTGCGAAAACTGGGCTTTTCTTTTGGACGCGCCGTTTCTTGTATCGTCTGAGTGCTGCCGGATCATGAAGAAAAACACAGCGCATAAGTACGATGTGGAGACAAAAGAAAAGCCTATCGTTGCAACAATGGCGGACGAAGGGCGGCGGAGATTTCTGACCTGGACGGCCACCGGCTGCAACGCCTTTGATGGAAAGCGACCGATGGGCAAGCCCATGAGTTTCTGGACGGAGCAGGATGTGCTGCGGTTTATTGTGGAGCGTGGGTTGCCCTACGCCAGCGTGTACGGCGACATCGTGGCCAGCGACGGCGAGAACGACTACGGCGCGACGCTGATCGACTGCAAACTGCACTGCACGGGATGCCAACGCACGGGCTGCATGTTCTGTGGATTTGGAAGTCATCTCGAAAAAGGCACAAACCGATTTGAACGCATGAAGCTGACGCACCCGAAGCACTATGCGTTCTGCATCGGAGGCGGGGCATTTGACACGGACGGGCTGTGGAAACCCACGAAAGACGGACTCGGGTATGCGCGGGTGCTGGACTACATCGGAGTGAGGTATTGACGTGGGTAAACAGCATTTGAGCAGGGATGACCGCATTTTTATGCGTGGCAAGCTGCAAGGCACACGTGAGAACATGGACATGGTGGCGATGGCGCTGATGGACAAATGCGGATGGCACGTATTCGAGGAGACATCGGACAGCCGGGACACCCACAGCATCGCGTATCTGTACGAGTGCTTGGAGAAGCTGGCGGAGGAGATAAACGAGGGTCGCATCAAGCGGAAGCACATCAAGGACGTGCTGAAGGATGAGTGCGGCGTGGTGTTTGGAGATTAGGAGGTGACGCGCCATAAAGCACTTGGGAGATATTACCAATATCAACGGCGCGGAGATCAACCCGGTGTGGGTGGTGACGGGCGGAAGTCCCTGTCAGGACCTTTCCATCGCCGGGAAACGCGCCGGTTTGGCGGGAGCGCGAAGCGGCCTGTTTATGGAGCAGGTGCGCATCGTGAAAGAAATGAGAGCGGAGGACAAAAGAAATGGACGGACAGGTAACATGGTTCGACCTCGGTATCTCGTTTGGGAGAACGTTGTCGGAGCATTCAGCAGCAACAGAGGACGAGACTTCCACGCCGTGCTGGAAGAAATTGCGCGTATCGCAGAACCAGGATTTTCTCTATCTGGACTGCCGGAAAAGTGGAAATGGACAAAAGCAGGAGCCATTGACGGTGATGGGTGGTCTATCGCTTGGCGAACTCACGACGCTAAAGACTGGGGAAAAACCATCCGAGACAGCCGTACAGGAAATGTTATCCGTCTGGGGACCCCACAGCATCGCCGAAGAATCTCGGTTGTCGCAGATTTTGGAGGCGAATCCGCTGTCCAAATACAATTTGACCGCGAAGGCGTGTCTGGGCCTCCTGCGGAGAGCGGAGCGGCGGGGGAAAGACCTGCCGGAGCGGCTGAAAGCGGTGCTTCTTATGCAGTCCGCATCAGGGGGGGCTGTGACGGAGGAGGAAAAGGTGCGTTAGTGCAGACGGAGAAAAGCGGAACGCTGGGTACGGGGAACGATCAGACGATTTTCTGTCTGCAAGGCAACGGCATTGACCGCGCCGATACAGCCGGATGCAACGGCAAGGGCTGGAAAACGGACGAGAGCTACACGCTGAACACAATAGACCGCCATGCGGTGTGCGCGGAGGTTGCGTGCATGAATCCTTGGGATGCACAGAGCGCAAGGGTGTACGATCAGGATGGCGCATGGCACAGTTTGAACGCCAACGAGAACGGCGGCATGGCACGGGACAGCGTATTGTGCGCCGGGTTTAAGCTGGGCAACAGCGAAAAGGCGCACAGCATCGGATACGAGGAAGAAACATCCCCCACGCTGAACGCGGAGTGCGGCGGGAATAAGCCCGCAGTGGTGGCGCTGGACATGACACACGCTTGTGACGTCATCCGCGAGTGTGGGGAGCAGGCACCCAGTTTGCAGGCGCGAATGGGCACGGGCGGAAACCAAGTGCCGCTGACATACCAGATGAATGGGTTTGGAGATTACCGCGCCGCCGAGGTTGCAAGCAGTTGCAAGCAACGGGACTTTAAGGCTGTCTCTTATACACATCTCCGAGCCCACGAGA